>Ga0210380_10000009_pt1 | contig 172252 bp, 145 predicted proteins | sample PLM4_5_coexredo_FD_155476 | JGI IMG/M metagenome (GOLD analysis project Ga0210380, IMG submission 155476) | Groundwater sediment microbial communities from an aquifer in East River, Colorado, USA - PLM4_5_coex redo | ecosystem: Environmental > Terrestrial > Soil > Riparian zone | place: USA...
GCTCAGCTTCTTCCTACCGTCGAGAACAGCATCAAGCCGCCCGGGCCCGCGCCCGACGGCATGGTGTGGATTCCCGGCGGCGAGTTCTCGATGGGCGCGCAGAACCCGCATGACCTGCACGACGCCGTCGGGATGCAGGCCACGACAGACTCGCGCCCCGTGCACCGCGTCGTGGTGGACGGCTTCTGGATGGACGAGACCGAAGTCACCAACGAGCAGTTCGCCCGTTTCGTGAAGGCGACGGGTTACGTCACGGTGGCCGAGCAGACACCGCGCGCGGAGGACTTTCCTGGAGCGCCGCCCGAAAGCCTGGTGCCCGGGTCAGTCGTCTTTGCGCCTCCGGACCATGCGGTGCCGCTCACCAACGCGTACGAATGGTGGGCGGAGGTCACAGGCGCGAGCTGGCGCCATCCGCTCGGGCCGGAGAGCTCCATTGACGGGAAGGAGCGTTTTCCCGTGGTGCACATCGCCTACGCGGATGCGCTCGCGTATGCGCAGTGGGCCGGCAAGCGGCTGCCGACCGAAGCCGAATGGGAGTTCGCGGCGCGCGGCGGCCTCACGGGGAAGCTCTTTCCCTGGGGCGATGACTTCATGGAGGGCGGCAGCCAGTGGATGGCCAACACCCATCAGGGCCACTTCCCCGATCACGACGCGGGCGAGGACCAGTTCACCGGAATCGCGCCGGTCGCCCAGTTTCGGCCGAACGGCTACGGGCTCTATGACGTGGCCGGGAACGTGTGGGAGTGGGTGAGCGACTGGTATCGCCCCGACTACTACACCCAGCTGGCCGCGACCGTCGCTCGTAACCCGGGAGGTCCTGCCGCCTCGTTCGATCCGAGCGAACCCGGCGTGCAGAAACGCGTCCATCGCGGCGGGTCCTTCCTGTGCACCGATCAGTACTGCTCCCGCTACATGGTGGGCACACGCGGCAAGGGGGATGTCGGGACTGGGACCAACCATCTCGGCTTCCGCTGCGTGAAAGCGCTTTGACGGCTTCGCCGCTACAACTTAGGCCTTCAGGAGTCTGACCATTGAGAACCAGGACACAGTGTGCACTCGCCACCGCCGTCATCGCGCTGACCCTCACGGGCTGCAGCGCGCCGGCGCCACAGCAGACGGCCACGCCTGCGGCCGGTACGACGGAGCTGAATCGAACGGTGCTGCCGATCGCGGAACCGACCCGCCCGACCTACAAGGAACTCGATGCGCGTAACGCGAAGCCACCGGAGCGGTTCGAGGTCAAGGCGCCCAGAAACGCACCCAACGTCGTGATCGTGCTGATCGACGACGTCGGCTTCGGCGGGCCGAGCACGTTCGGCGGTCCGATCCGCACGCCCACGATGGACCGGCTCGCGCAGTCTGGCTTGCGCTTCAACAACTTCCACACGACGGCGCTGTGCTCGCCGACGCGCAATGCGCTCAAGACCGGGCGGAACCATCACACCGTCAATACCGGCTCGATCATGGAGACCGCGACGGCCTTCCCCGGCAACACGGGGCAGAATCCGAACAGCGTCGCGCCACTCGCGGAAATGCTGCGGCTCAACGGCTACAGCACCGGCGCCTTCGGTAAGTGGCACGAGACGGCCGCCTGGGAGACCAGCGTGTCGGGCCCGTTCGACCGCTGGCCGACCCATCAGGGTTTCGACAAGTTCTACGGATTCATCGGCGGTGAAACCGACCAGTGGTATCCGCTCATCTACGACGGATCGATCAAGATCGATCCTCCGAAGATGGAGAACTACCACTTCACCGTGGACATGACCAACCAGGCCATCAACTGGGTGAAGGCGCAGCAGTCGATGACACCCGACAAGCCGTTCTTCGTCTATTACGCGACCGGCGCCACGCATGCCCCGCACCACGTGCCGAAAGAATGGGCTGACAAATACAAAGGCGAGTTCGACAAGGGCTGGGACCAGGTCCGCAGCGAGACGCTCGAGCGCCAGAAGAAGCTGGGCGTGATCCCGGCCAACACCCAGCTGGCCGAGAGACCCACGGACCTGAAAGCCTGGGACACGCTGCCGGCGGACGAGCGACGTCTCTTCGCTCGTCAGGCCGAAGTGTTTGCGGGATTCCTGGAGCAGACCGACGCAGAGATCGGACGGTTCGTGAAGGCGCTCGAAGACATCGGCGAGCTCGACAACACAGTGTTCATCTACATCGCCGGCGACAACGGCACCAGCGCCGAGGGCGGCTTCGTCGGCATGTACAACGAGATGACCTATTTCAACGGCGTGACTGAGAAGGTGGAAGACCTCATCCCGTTGATCGACAAATGGGGCGGACCGCAGACCTTCCCGCACATGGCCGCCGGCTGGGCGGTGGCGTTCGATGCGCCCTTTTCGTGGACCAAGCAGGTGGCCTCCGATTTCGGCGGCACTCGCAACGGCGTGGTCATTCACTGGCCGCAGCGCATCAAGGAGGGCGGCGGCCTGCGCAGTCAGTTTTCGCACGTCATCGACATCGCTCCGACCGTCCTCGAGGCCGCCGGGCTGCCAGAGCCCAAGTCGGTCAACGGCACGGTGCAGACGCCGATCGAGGGCACGAGCCTGGTCTACGCCTTCAACGACGCGAAGGCGACGGAGCGGCACAAGACACAGTATTTCGAGATGTTCGGCAATCGCGCGATCTACAACGATGGCTGGCTGGCTCGCACCATCCATCGCGCGCCCTGGCAGACCGGCACCCAGAAGCCGCTGTCGTCCGACGTCTGGGATCTCTACGACGTGAGGAACGATTTCAGCCTGGCGAAGAACCTGGCGCCCGAGCAGCCCGCGAAGCTGAAGGAGTTGCAGGCGGTCTTCATGCAGGAGGCCGAGAAGTACCACGTGCTGCCGATTGACGACCGGACCATCGAGCGCACCAACCCGGCCCTCGCCGGCCGGCCGGACGTTCTCGGCGGCCGCACCTCCCTCACGCTATACGAGGGCATGCAGGGCATGCTTGAAAACACCTTCATGAACATCAAGAACCGCTCGAGCAAGATCACCGCGGAGCTCGAGATCCCGGCCGGGCGCGGCAACGGCGCGATCCTCGCGCAGGGCGGGCGCTTCGGCGGCTGGTCGCTGTACATGAAGGACGGCAAGCCGGCCTATACCTACAACTTCCTCGGGCTGGCGAAATACACCGTCACGGCACCGCAGGCGCTGCCGCCAGGGCCGGCCACGGTCACCCTCGACTTCGTCTATGACGGCGGCGGCGTCGGCAAGGGCGGCAAAGCGACGCTCTATGTCAACGGCAAGCCCGTGGCCGAAGGACGGGTCGAGAAGACCCAGCCCAACATCTTCTCGGCGGATGAAACCGCCGACGTGGGCATCGACAATCAGACGCCGGTGGTCGAGGGGATCGGCATCGGTCCGGACACTCGATTCACCGGCAGGATCGCGAAGGTCACGCTCGAAGTGGGCCCGGTGAAGTAGACACCCGTGAGCCTTGTTCCCGAACCGAGGGCAGGCACGTGGCACACACGCACGAAAAATATCAGCGGCTCATCGAGCGCTGTCAGTCGCTGCCGCCCACGCCCACCGCGGTCGCGCACCCCTGCGACCGCAGCTCGCTGGAGGGGGCGCTCGACGCGGCGCGGCTGGGGCTGATCACGCCGACGCTGGTCGGGCCGGCCGCGCGGATCGCGGCCGTGGCGGCGGAGTGCCACCTCGATATCTCGCCGTATCCCGTCATCGATGCCAAATTCAGTCAGGAGGCCGCCGAGAAGGCGGTGGCGCTCGTGCGGTCGGGGCAGGCGGAGATCCTGATGAAGGGCAGCCTCCACACCGACGAACTGCTGGGCGCGGTCGTCAAGCGCGAGACCGGCCTGAGGACCGCGCGACGTCTCAGCCACTGCTTCGTGATGGACGTGCCGGGCCATCCCGACGTGATCGTGATCACCGATGCCGCCGTGAACATCGCGCCGACGCTCGAGGACAAGGTCGACATCGTCCAGAACGCGATCGATCTCATGCACGCCCTCGGTGTGCCCGAGGCACGGGTCGCCATCCTGTCGGCCATGGAGACCGTGAATCCGAAGATCCCGTCCACCGTCGAGGCGGCCGCCCTGTGCAAGATGGCCGACCGCAAGCAGATCACTGGCGGCATCCTCGACGGCCCGCTGGCCCTCGACAACGCGATCAATCCGGAAGCCGCCCGGATCAAGCAGATCGACTCGCCGGTCGCGGGCCGGGCCAACGTGCTGGTGGTGCCCGACCTCGAGTCCGGCAACATGCTCGCGAAGAGCCTCAGCTTCCTGGCCGGTGCGGACTCGGCCGGCATCGTGCTGGGCGCGAAGGTCCCGATCGTGCTGACCAGCCGCGCCGACTCCGTGCAGGCGCGGCTCGCGTCGTGCGCCGTGGCGGTGCTGCTGGCGCACGCCCGGCGCGAGCAGGCCGGCAAGGCCGTGACATGACGACCAGCGATCAGCGGCGGGTCGGGCGCCATGACTGACGCGGTCCTGGTCGTCAACGCCGGATCCTCGTCCATCAAGTTCTCGTTCTTCGCCGTCCGCGGCGACGGGCTCGATCTGGTTGTGCGTGGGCAGGCCGAAGGGTTGTATGCGCACCCGCGCTTCGTCGCGAAGGACGGGATGGGCAGCGTCGTCAGCGAAAAATCCTGGGGCGACGGAACGAACCTCGGGCACGACGGCGCCCTCGAGCACTTGACCGGCTTTCTCCGAGGCGAGATGTCCGAACATCGGCTGGCAGGGGTGGGCCATCGCGTGGTCCACGGCGGTGCCGCCTTCAGACAGCCAGTCCTGGTGGATCGCAACGTGGTGAAGGCGCTCGGCGCGCTGACGCCGCTGGCGCCGCTACACCAGCCGCATAACCTGACCCCGATCCAGGTGTTGCTCGAGCGGCGGCCGGAACTCCCGCAGGTCGCCTGCTTCGACACGGCGTTCCACCGCCGCAACCCGCCGGTGGCGCAGATGTTCGCGCTGCCGGAGGAGCTGACGCGGGAGGGCGTGCAGCGCTACGGGTTCCACGGCCTCTCCTACGAGTACATCGCCTCGGTGCTGCCGCAGCACGACGCGCCGGCGGCCGCGGGCCGGACGATAGTGCTCCACCTCGGCAACGGCTCCAGCATGTGCGCGCTCGAGGCGGGCACGAGCGTGGCGAGCACGATGGGGTTCACGGCGGTCGAAGGCCTCATGATGGGCACGCGATCGGGCTCGCTCGATCCCGGCGTGATCCTCTACCTGCTCGACGAAAAGAAGATGGACGCGCGCGCGATCGAGCGGCTCATCTACCAGCAGTCGGGTCTGCTGGGTGTGTCAGGCCTCTCGAGCGACATGCGCGAACTCCTGGACAGCGCGGACCCGCGAGCCCGGCGGGCCATCGATCTCTTCGTCTATCGAATTCGACGCGAGCTGGGGTCGCTGGCCGCCGCGCTCGGCGGGCTCGACGCCCTTGTCTTCACCGCCGGCATCGGTGAGAACGCGGCGCCGATTCGCGAGCGCATCTGCCGTGATGCGGCGTGGTTGGGCGTCGATGTGGATGCGGACGCCAATGCCCGCGGCGGCCCCCGTATCAGCACCGCCGGCTCGAGGGCGTCCGCCTGGGTAATCCCGACGAACGAGGAGCTGATGATCGCGCGCCACACGCGGACGCTCCTGGGTCAGACGGCGCACGCATAAGCAGTACACGAACGCAGCAATCCGTTGGGGGTGCGAGATGGCGGACACGGCCACGGAGTTCAACGACGATCAGTGGCGCGCATGGGCGCGCGAACACAAAGTCTGCTATGAGGTGCGGCCCCTGATGTACAAGCAGGGCGAACAGCTCGTCCAGGTGGGCTATGAGTTCGAGATCGCCGCCCGGCTGCCAGGCGAGGCCGGAGGCGGCGAGTCGCGCGAGGACGCCACCCGACAGCTGGTGAGCACGATGGCGCAGCTGGCGCAGCGGGTGTTTCCGCCCGAAGGTGCCGTGGCGCGCTTCGAGCTGGCGCCCTTCCAGCCGGTGGCGCAGCTTCGCCGGGAGACGGGGTTCCAGCCCGAAGTGCGACGGGTGGTCCAGGTCTATCACAAGGAGAATTTCTGGCAGAGCGTTGGCGAGGGAGACCGAGAGCGGCTTGCCCCGCTCGAGCAGCGCCTGCGCGAGCTGGGCGTCAAGGCCGGCTCGTGGTGACGCGAGAAAGGCACAGCCGATGTTCTTGCGACTCCTGATCGGATGGGGCCTGATGGCCGTGTGTGTGGTGACTCACGTGATCGGCGTGCTCTACGCAGTGCGGTGGCTGCGGACGAGGATTGCCGGGGCGCTCCACTTCTGGCGAGGCACATGGTTGTTGATTCGCCTGGCGGAATGGATTGTGATCCTGCACCTGATCCAGATCGCCGCCTGGGCGTTGTGCTACGTGTGGACGGGCGCCATGGCGGACCTGCAGTCGGCCGTCTACTTCAGCGCCGTGACGTACACGACGACCGGCTACGGCGACCTCGTGCTGCCGGAAGACTGGCGACTGGTTGGGGCCATCGAGGCGCTGACGGGCATCCTGATGTGCGGGTTGTCGACCGGCTTCTTCTTCGCCGTCATGGGCCGCATGTTTCAACCGGACGACAAGGCGCTGGATTCGTAGAGTCACGACACACGGGAACGACTTTTGCTGGGTTCGGCTCGTCCGCCGCATACCCTGACACGTTGGGAAGCCGGGATCCTGTCGTCACTCGCTGCAGAAGAGGAGGCCGCCGTGTTCTCTAAGCTATCCGCGGAATTCATCGGCACGTTCTGGCTGGTTCTCGGGGGGTGCGGCAGCGCGGTACTCGCGGCGGCGTTTCCCGACGTCGGCATCGGATTGCACGGCGTGTCGCTGGCCTTCGGACTGACGGTGGTGACCGGGGCGTACGCGCTCGGACCCATCTCGGGCGGGCACTTCAACCCCGCTGTTTCATTGGGCTTGTGGTCGGGGGGTCGCTTTCCTTCCGCGCTGCTGGTGCCGTATATCGTGGCGCAGGTCCTTGGAGGCATCGTCGGCGCAGGGGTGCTGTACCTCATCGCGAGCGGCAAGGCGGATTTCAGCCTCGCCGGCGGATTCGCCTCCAACGGCTACGACATGCACTCGCCGGGCGGATATTCGATGGTGGCGGCCCTGGTGTGCGAAGTCGTGATGACGTTCATGTTCTTGGTCATCATCCTTGGCACGACCCACAAGCGCGCTCCGGTGGGATTCGCAGGCCTCGCCATCGGCCTCGGGCTCGCGCTGATCCATCTGATCAGCATCCCCGTGACCAACACCTCCGTGAATCCGGCGCGCAGCACCGCAACCGCCGTATTCGTCGGTGGCTGGGCGCTTCAGCAGCTCTGGCTGTTCTGGCTTGCGCCGATCGTCGGCGCCGTTCTCGCCGGGTTCACCTGCAAGGCGCTGTTCGACGTCGAGGAGCCGCCGGTGACGGGGCGCCCCCGTTCGTAAGGACTCCGCGGCTTCGCGCCCTCCGGTTGGAGCGTGCACCCGGCCGGGGCAGCGCGCGACCGGGACGCGCTGACCGCCGGCCGTCTTCACGGGCCGCTCGGCTGACCCCTACCGGCACAGTTTGTGCTCGATCAGAGCCGTCGACGCGGGCTTTCTGCCTGATTTCATTAAGGAAATCGGCCTCGCACGCCGGGATCGACAGCATTTGGTGATCGATCTGACGAGCGGTGGGTGCCGGATGCCGCCTGCTGGCTGGAAACGTCGGATCCGAGGAGGTTCGTCATGCTCGAAAAGAAAACGCTCGTCGGAGCCGTCGTCGTATGCCTGGCCGTGAGCGGACCTCTCCTCGCGCAGGTGGGGACGTTCACGAAGGCACAAGTCGGCGATCGCATCCGAAAAGTGGAAGACGGCGTCGATGAGTTCCGCAAATGGGCCGAGAACAGAGCCGAGCAGGGACAAAAGACGTCGCAGACAGCTCAGGCAGCCGGGCGCACGAAGGGCCGCACGACGACAGAGTCGCAGAAAGCGGTGGCTCGAGAGAAGAAGGACGAATTGGACGACGCCCTGGGGGACCTGAACCAATCGACGAATCGGCTGCGGCGCAAATTCGACCCCCTGGACAAGTGGATCGAGACGCGCCCCCAGGTGGAAAACGTCCTGGAGGATGGGCGAAAGATTAACCAGGCGCTCGTGCGCGGCAAATACGGGACGCAGGCCGAGCGCCTCTGGGGCGTGCTGCGAGCGAGCATCAACGATCTGGCCCGTTGCTACAACCTGACGCCGCTGGGAGTCTGAGCCGACCCACCTCACAACGGCTGGAATCGACACGTGACGATGCGACAGGGATCCAGGTGGCAGTGGTCGGTGTTGGCCTGGGCCCTGTCTGCGTCCACCGTGCTGGCGCAGGCCCCGGCCGCCGGTGACGCGCAGACACCGTCGCCCGGCCCGGCCGCGCAGCCGACGACGCGGGTCGGGGAGATCGAGCTCGCCCGCCGTCAGAAGGACGCGACGTTGTGGCCCGAGCGGGAGAATCCGCTCGTCGTCCGCGTCAACCGTCTGATGGACCGCGGCCTGATCGACGGGATCCTCACCGGCGAAGGCAACAACGGCTGGCAGTTGATTCTCGAGGGCACACGCCCGGCCCAGGGCCAGACCTACGGCATCGGCTACCGGCGCGCGGACCTGTTCAACGACCTTCTGACCGTGCGGGCCACGGCTCGCGGTACGTTCGCGGGTGCACAGCTCTACGACGGCGAGCTGCAGCTGAATCGTCTGGGCCCATCGGAGCGCGCATTCCTCAACGGCTATGGGAAGTACGAACGATCCCCGCACATGGACTACTACGGTCTTGGTGCCGACTCCCTGAAGGACGACCGCACCCGGTATCAGCTGAATACGGCGTTGGTCGAGACCCGGGCGGGCTACCGCTTCACGCCCGCGCTGAACGCCGGCATCGAGTTCGGCTACGGCGGCGCGCACACCGGTTCAGTCGAGGGCGATGAGATCCCGTCGATCGAGACCAAGTTCGACGCGACCACGGCACCCGGACTGTTCGACGACACGACGTTTTCCTCGTGGGGCGCGTTCGTGGGATTCGACGTCCGGGACCTGAAGCGCGGCCCCAGGAGCGGCGGCTTCTACGGGATCGAATTCAAACGCTACCTGGACATGGACGAGGGCACCTACTCCCATCGCCAGCTGGATTTCGAGGGGCAACAGTTCTTCCCGTACCTCAATCAGCAGCGCGTGGTGGCCCTGTTCGTCAAGGCGCGGTTTGCCTACACGGGCGACGACGATCGCGTCGTCCCGTTCTACCTCCTGCCCCAACTCGGTGGCAACTTCGAGCTGCGCGGCTTCAACCAGTACCGGTTTTCCGACAACAACACGTTCATGGCGTCGATCGAGCATCGCTGGTATGCGTTCAGCGGGCTCGAGATGGCGCTGTTCCTGGACGCCGGCAAGTCCGTCGCGGAGAAAGAAGACGTCGACTTCTCCGGATTGAACTACAGCGGCGGCATCGGGCTGCGCGTCCGCGTGCGCGGCGCGGTCGTGATGCGCATGGACGTGGCCCACAGCCGCGAGGGGACCCGCTGGATCTGGTCCATGAGCGACGTGTCGCGGAGACGGTTCTAGTGGCGGTCCGGCATCCCCTGCCGCCTGTCGTGCGCGTGCTCGCGATCCTCGCCCTCGCGATTGGCATCGGTCAAGGCCAGGCGGCGGCGCAGAAGTTCTATCCCGACGACCCGCTGTTGCGCGAACCGACGCCGCTGCCGGCGCCCGATCCCGCTCTGCGCAATTTCAGCGTGCTGCTCGAGGCGATTACGACCACGGTGAGCCGTCAGGGAGAGCGGCATCCCGGCAAGCAGGTGATCGCGGCTCAGGGCGTCAATACGCTGGGTGATGTGCTCGACGGGGCGTGGTACGCGAATCGTCACGGCCGGGCGCGCATGAGCCTGGAGGAGCTGCAACGCGGCAGCGGGGACGATCAGCCCCCCTCGATGACCGCCCCCTGGCGCGTCCTGCTGCTGAAGAATCAAGGGTTGCGGCCCACGCTCGTGTTCAAGGACTCGAACGACCACGTCTACCTTCTGCGCTTCGACGCGCGAGACGCACCCGAACTGGTGACCGGGGCCGAGCTGATCTCGTCGCGCTTCTTTCACGCGCTCGGCTATTACGTTCCGGAAACCTACCTGACCCTCTTCGATCGCGAGCAGCTGGCGGTCGAGACGAACGCCACCGACATCACGTCCAACGCAGAGGTACGCCCGCTTCGCCCCGAGCACATCGATCGTCTGCTGAGAGACGTCGCCCGCCGGAGCGACGGCCGCTACCGCGCCGTGGCCCTCAGGGTCCCCACGGACGGCGTGTCGCTGGTCGGTCCCTTTCAGCTGTTCGGGGTGCGCAGCGACGACCCGAACGATATCGTGCCCCACGAGCACAGGCGCGAATTGCGGGGTCTTCAGGTCTTCTCGGCCTGGTTGAACCATACGCGCATGGACGCGCTTCACACGGTTGACATCGTGGTCCAGCCGGAGGGCCAGCCTCCGCACATCCGCCACTACCTGTTCGACTTCTCGACGACGCTCGGCAGCGGCATTACCGGCCCGAAGCCGGTGTGGGAGGGGCGTGATTCCCTCTACGGACAGAACACGGCCCTGCGGAACATCGCCAGTCTCGGCTTCTACGTGCCGGACTGGATGCGGGCGAAGTACCCGGGTCTGCCGGCCGTGGGCGCCTTCGATGCCGAGACCTTCGAACCGGAGAAGTGGACCAACCTGTATGACGTGGCGCCTTTTGCCAACCGGTTGCCGGACGACGCGTTCTGGGCGGCTCGACAAGTGGCCGCGTTCACGGACGCGGACATCCGCGCCATCGTGCAGGTCGCGCAGTATTCCGATGCGAGCGCCGCACGCTGGATCGGGGACTGCCTGATCGAGCGGCGCGATCGCATCGCGCGCGCGTATTTCGCGACGGTCCTGCCGCTCGACGACATCGCGGTCCGCGGTGCGGAACTGACCTTCCTCGATCTGGCGGTGCAACGCCAGCACGCGTCGCCCCGCCGCTATCGCGCGGACTGGCTGACGTACGACGACAAGGCCGGCAAGCCGGCGGCCGTGCTGCGATCGGCCGGCGCTGCCCAGGCGATCCCGACCGAGGCCGCCACAGCACCCGTCGGCAGCTACGTGATGGCGCGCATCACGGCGGAGGGCATGTCGCCTGACATGGACGTGCACGTGTACCTGCGCCGCGAGCCGGATGGACTTCGCGTCGTCGGGATCGATCGTGAATGGCCCGGTCGCTCGCTGGTCGATCCGCGCGTCGTCGTGCGGCCGGTCCGAGACCGGTATGTCGAGCTCGACCCCGAGCGCCAGCGCCTCTTCGACACCTATGCTCGCGCGATGAACGTCAGGCTCGGCGAAACCCTGTCCCCCGACGAGCGTTTCCGCGCGCTCAGCCTGTCGCAGCAGACGACGTTCGACGCGATCACGCACGCACTGCTGCGATCGACGCTGACCGACGAAGCCCGACAGCCGCTCGGCAAGGCGCTCGACCTCGTGGCGGGTCTCGAGCGTATTGCCGGCGAGCAGGGCGGTCGGAGCACCGATCAGCAGTTCCGGATCTACGTGACGCTGCAGCCGAAGGCGGCCGATATCCTGGACCGATCGCGCGAGTTCGTCCGGAGCAGCGAGAACACGGTCTACCACGCGGGGTACCCGACCTCGTACCGGCTGGGCTCGGGGTCGCCGAGCGTGCAGTTCTCCATCGCTGCAGACGGACTGTCCGCGGACATCGACGTCGACTATCGCGCCAGCCGGGCGCTGCGGTCGCTGTTCAACGGCCATCTCACGGCGTCGAATTCAGACGTGCGATCGGGCGACAACGCACGGAGCCACGAACGGCGCTGGAGCGGCTTCGCCAACTGGTGGTCGGAAGTGTTCGGCGACGTGAGGGTTGGCCAACACCCCGACGAGGGTTCCGGTCCGTTCGGGGTCGCGTCGACCCGGCCGCCCAGCCCCGTGCCGCCGAACCGGGCGCCCACCGCGCCGATTCCGGAGGTGGCGGACGCCGTACAGGAGTTCCTGACCGATTGGCTGATCCGGCGCAACTTTCAGGAAGCCGCTTCGTTCTTCGCCCCCGACATCCTTCGCTGCGTGGCGGATTCGATGGATCTGAATCCCACCTCCTCGCCGGAACGCCTGCGGCAGGCGAGCCTGCAACTGCTGGAGAAGGCCGCAGACGAGTGGGGGCGTCCCACGAGTCTCAGCACGGCCATGAATCCGGTGATCCCGTGGTCGCCCGCGACGCGCATCGTGAAGCACGCGTTCGAGCAGGACTTCACCGTCGTCGAGGCGCCAACGGAGCTGGGCGAGATGTATGAATGCGGCGCCGCGCAGCCGAAAAAGTTCGTCCCGTCCTCGACGCCGCAGTACGGCACCTACTACGGCGCCGTGCTGCAGGTGGTCCGTGAGGGGCGGCCGGGCGGCACCCTGGTGCTGGTCTGGCGCCAGGTCACCGGCGCGTGGCGGCTGGTGGCCTATCGAGCAGTCGAATAAGCGGCGCTGCGCGCGCCGGATCTCCTTCACCAGTTCCGCGATGCTTGCATCGGTGACATCCCTGCGCAACGACGTCAGCGTTCTCCACAATTGATTCCCCACGGGATGCCGAAGCGGTCCACGACGGCGCCGAAGCGCTCTGCCCAGAAGGTCTGCTGCAGGGGAACGGTCACGTCTCCGCCGTCTGCGAGCTGAGCGAAGATCCGCTCCGCCGCTGCGGTATCGTCGAGATTGAGCTGAATTTGAAACCCCTGCGGGCGTTGGTATCCGAGGACGTCGCCGCCGGAGAAGGCCATGCCGCCCACGGTCAGCGTGGCGTGCAGGATTTTATCGTGCCAGTCGGGGGGCGCTTGACCGGCCATCGGTGAGTCGCCCCACGTGAGGCGGAACGTCACGGTGCCTCCAAGGCACCGCTGGTACAAGGCGAACGCCGCGTCACACTCGCCGTTGAAGGTCAGACTGATGCGGGGCTCGATAGGCATGCATCAATCATGGCCGCCGCCGATTTCATAGTCTTGTAAAAACGGGAGCTGGCCGAGGATCCATTCGCGCGGCGTGCAGCCCGCCATCGCGTGCCACTCGCGCACCATGTGGGCCTGGTCGTGGAAGCCGCTGGCGATCGCGACGTCGACGCTGCGGCGGGGCGAATGCAGGAACAGCCGGCAGGCACGCTCGAACCGGAAGACCCGCGCGGCCGCCTTGGGCGCGATGCCGAACTCGGCGATGAAGCGCTCGCCGAAGTGGCGCCGGCTGAAGCCGATGTTGCGCGCGAGCGCGTGAACGGGCATGCGTCCATGAGTGATGGCCAGGCTGCGCCAGGCCCACGTCATGGCATCGGGGATCGTCACCGGTCGCAGCCGTCGCAGGAGCACGCGATCCACTGCCGCGAAGCGCTCCGGCCAGGTGGCGGCGCCGCTCAGGCGCTCCATGAGCTCGTTGTACAGCGCGCCGTCGACGTCGGCGAGGTGCACGACGTGCGAGGCGACGTCGCGGCCGCTGACCTCAAGCAGCGCGCGGGCCGCGGCCGGCTTCAGGAACACGTGCAGGCAGTCCAGGTCTCCACCCATGCGCACGAGAGCTGGTGCCTGCTGCAGACCGGCGACGAAGGCGCTGAACGCGCCGGGAGACTGCGCGCCCGGCATGCGCGCAATCTCGATGGGCCTCGCCAGGCTGACGATCAGATCGATATACCGGGAGGGCAGGCCGGCATGCAGCGACGGCGGAACGTCGCGCATGCGCGAGCCGGCGTAGTGCGAGACGAACGGACGCAGCGGCGGCGCCGGCGCCGTGACCGCGTGGTCAGGGTCCGTCATCGGCGTATTGTCGCAGACGCCGGCCTGCGGTGACCGTCGGTCGCGCTCTGTGAGCTGAACCGTTCGGTTGTATCGGCGCAATCGTCCTTGACACGTTTACGAACGGTGGCCTCAGACTAGGGACGACATGCGCGACAGGCCTCTGGAGAGCGTGCCGTCTGACGGCCACGCGGCGGGTGCGGGCGCATCGCCGACGCACGCGCTGATCCTTGCGACGATCTCGTTCGCGCTCTCGTTCGCCGCGTGGGGTCTCGTTGGCGGACTCGCCTCGGTCTTCACCGGCCTCTACCGGCTGAGTGCGTCCGAGACCGCGCTCCTGGTGGCAGTGCCAGTGCTGCTGGGCTCGTTGGCGCGGTTGCCGATGGGGATGCTGACGGATCGATTCGGCGGCCGCCTCGTCTTCACGGCGCTTCTCGCGTTCTCGTCCCTCGCCGCATTCGTCGTGCCGCTGACCGGCAGCTACGGCTCACTCCTCGTGGCGGCGTTTCTCATCGGCATGGCGGGATCGTCCTTCGCGGTTGGAGCCGCGTTCGTGTCTCGTTGGACCCCGGCGGCTCGGCAGGGCACCGCTCTCGGCGTCTACGGGCTGGGGACGATGGGGCAATCGCTGGCCGTCTTCGTCGGCCCCGTGGTCGCGGCTCGCCTGGGCTGGGAGGTGGTGTTTCGCGGCAGCAGCGCGGTGATCCTGGCCTGGGCGGTGGCCTACTTCGTGTTGGCGCGGAATCCCCCGCAGGCCGGGCGTCCCGCCACCGTCGCCGCGATGACCGCGGTCCTGCGGCGCGCGCCGACCGCCTGGCTGCTCGGCGCTTTCTATTTCCTGACCTTCGGCGGCTTCGTCGCGTTCTCGATCTACCTGCCAACGTTGCTGCGCGCGCAGTTCGGTCTGGCCCCCGCTGACGCCGGATTCCGGGCGGCAGGGTTCGTCGTGCTCGCCACACTCATGCGCCCCCTTGGCGGGTGGCTGGCGGATCGGATTGGCGGCGCGCAGGTCCTGTCGTGGGTCTTCGGAGGCGTGGCGCTGTTCGCCCTGCTCTTGACGTGGCCGTCGATGGTGCCGTTTACCGTCGGCGCGCTCGGGTGCGCGATGCTGATGGGGTTAGGAAACGGCGCCGTCTTCAAGCTGGTGCCGGAGCACTTCCCAAAAGACACCGGCACGGTGACCGGCCTCGTCGGCGCCCTCGGCGGTCTGGGCGGGTTCTTCCCGCCGCTGGTGCTCGGCGTCTTTCGTGATCAGCTTGGCGCCATCTGGCCCGGATTCCTGCTGCTGTCCGCGACCGCCCTGGTGTTGCGCGCGGCCAACCAGCGCGTCTTCCGTCCGGGGGACATCGCGTGGACGCAGTCGCTGCCGGCGGCGGCGCGTCAAGCGCTCGAGCGTGTCAGAGCCGGCGCGTGGGCCGCGCTCGTCACGGCCACGCTGGCGGCGGCGATCGTCGTCGGATCGCGAAACCTGCGGCACTTCGACGCGGCGCTGGTCGGCTACACGTTCGCGACGCTCTTCGCCGCGTTCGGGATCAGTTATCGCTACGCGATGTGGCTGCAGCGTCCGCCCACGCGCATGTACTGGCGTCGCGGGTGGCAGGCGTTCTTCTCACGGCGCGCGTTGGCCGGCAACACGCTCAGTCTGGGCCGCCGCGCGCTGCTCGAGTTCGCGGCCAACGCCTACATCTTCCGGCGCGGCCGGCTCCGCGGCCTCGCGCACTGGCTGATCATGTGGGGCTGCCTGCTCGCCGCGGCGATCACCTTCCCGCTGGTTTGGGGCTGGATCCACTTCGAGACGGTCCCCGGAAACCTGCACATGTACCGGACCTTCGTGTTCGGCCTCCCGATGCAGGATTTTCCCGTGGAGTCCGCCCTCGCCTTCGTCATCTTCCACGGGCTCGTCTGGTCGGCGTTCCTGGTCATCGCCGGCGTGATGCTCGCCTTCCGCCGCCGCATGATCGATCACGGCGCCGTCGCCGTGCAGCAGTTCGGGCAGGACATCCTGCCGCTGTTGCTGCTCTTCGCGATCAGCGTGACGGGATTGATGCTGACGGCCAGCTACACCTGGATGCGGGGCTACGCCTACGAGTTTCTCGCCCTGCTTCACGCCGCGACGGTGATCGTCACGCTGCTCTGGCTGCCGTTCGGCAAGCTGTTTCACGTGTTCCAACGGCCGGCCCAGCTCGGCGTCGGCTTCTACAAGGACGCGGGCGCGCGCGCCCCGCAGGCGGCGTGCCGGCGCTGCGGGCAACCCTATGCTTCGCAGCTGATGGTGCGCGACCTCACCACCGTCGAGCAGGAACTCGGCTTTCGGTACGAGCTGGCGGGCGGCGGACACTACCAGGACGTCTGCCCCAGGTGCCGCCGCGCGCTTTTCGGTCTGGCGCAGGGACTGTTGTGGCAGCAACACCTCAACGCACCTGTACGTGGGCCCGGGTCTTCAGACCCGGGCAACGAACGAGAGGCAGGGTAGCCAGGGTGGCCGAAGTTCCGGTCGATCCCCTTTCCATCATCGAGCGGTTCGGACCGCATCTGTCCGCGATGACGGGCGTACGTCTGTCAACCAGCGTGGAGCCGGATCGGCTCGTGAAGACGCACTGCTGCTTCTGCGGGCAGCAATGCGGGATTCAGCTCAAGGTGCGTGGGAACGAGGTCATTGGCTTCGAGCCATGGGAGGAATTTCCCTTCAATCGCGGCATGTTGTGCCCGAAGGGGGTGAAGCGCTACCTGCAGGGCTCGCACCCCGATCGCCTGGTCACAGCGTTGCGGAGGGATACGTCGTCGACGTCGGGATTCAGCCCGCTGCCGTACGCGGACGCCATCAGCCGTGTCGCCGCCGAGGTCGGCCGCATTCAGCAGACCTACGGCCCCGGCGCCATCGGCGTCCTTGGCGGCGCCAGCCTGACGACCGAAAAGACCTATCTGCTCGGGAAGTTCGCGCGCGTCTGCCTGAAGACGCCGTTCATCGACTACAACGGACGGCTGTGCATGGTCAGCGCCGGCGCCGCGAACAAGAAGGCGTTCGGCATCGATCGCACGACGAATCCGTGGTCCGACATGGTTGGGGCCGAGGTGATCTGGGTCGCCGGCTCGAATGTGGCCGAGTGCTCGCCCATCACCACGAACTACATGTGGCAGGCGCGCGAGCAGGGCGCGAAGATCATCATGCAGGATCCCCGCATCACGCCCGCGGCCCGGACCTGCGACTTGTACCTGCCGGTGAAACCGGGGCGCGACGCCGCCCTCTTCGCCGGCGTGCTGCAGATCATGATCGAGCGCGACTGGCTCGATCACGCCTTCATCGACGCGCACACGGTCGGATTCGAGCAGGTGGCCGAGTACTGCCGGGAGTGGACCCTGGCGCGGACCGCCGAGGTGACCGGCGTGCCGCAGCGTGGGCTGATGCAGGCGGCCGAATGGTGGGGGACCGCGAAGACGAGCTTCCTCTTTCACGCCCGTGGCATCGAGCATCACTCGAACGGCGTCCAGAATTCGCTCGGCACGATCAACCTCGTGCTGGCGTCGGGGCGGATCGGCAAGCCGAAGAGCGGCTACGGCACCATCGTGGGGCAGGCCAACGGACAGGGCGGCCGCGAGCACGGTCAGAAGTGCGACCAGCTCCCGGGCTGCCGCGACATCAGCAACCCCGAACACCGGCGCTACATCTCCGGCGTCTGGGGGATCGACGAGCCGGATCTTCCGGGGCCAGGCGTGGACGCCTACGAGCTGTTCCGCAAGATCGATCGCGGGGAGATCAAGGGCCTGCTGTCGATCTGCTTCAACCCGAAGGTCTCGCTTCCGGACAACGCCTTCATCACGCGCTGCCTCGACAAGCTGGAGTTCTACACCGCGATCGACTTCTTCCTCAACGACACGGCCTGGCATGCGGACGTCGTGCTGCCCGGCAGCCTGCATGAGGAGGACGAGGGCACGGTGACGCAGGTCGAGGGGCGCATCATCAAGGTCAACAAGGCCGTGGACTGCCCGGGCGATGCGCGAGAGGACTGGCGCGTCATCCAGGACATCGCGCAGGCGCTTGGCCGGCCGCACGGCTTCACGTTCAACCACCCGCGTGAGATCTTCGACGAGCTCCGCGTCGCCAGCAAAGGCGGCGTGGCGGACTACTCGGGCGTGACCTACGAGAAGATCACGGAGCAGTTCGGCGTCTTCTGGCCGTGCTACAGCGAGGACCCGCGCACCGGCGCCGCGATCGACGACCACCCCGGCACGCCGCGGCTCTTCGAGCGCGGCAGCTACAATCCGGTCGCCAAGGGCAGCGGGCCGTTCTATTTCCCGGATGGGCGCGCGCGCTTCAACGTCGCCGACTATCGTCCGCCGGTCGACGACGCCAGTGAGGAGTACCCCCTCTATCTGACCACCGGCCGCGTGGTCAGCCAGTTCCTCTCCGGCACACAGACCCGCCGGATCGGGCCGCTGGTCAAGCAGTACCCGGAGCCGCGCATCGAGATGCATCCGCGGCTGGCGGCAAAGCTGGGGATCACCGACGGCGATTGGGCGACGGCCGAAACGCGGCGCGGGACCCTCACGCTCAAGGCGCAGGTCGTCACCACGATCCGTCCGGACACCATCTTCATCCCCTATCACTGGGCCGGCCGGAAGAGCGCGAACCAGCTGACGGTGGCGGCTCAGGATCCGATCAGCAAGATCCCGCAGTACAAGGTGTGCGGCTGCCGCCTGCGCAAGGCGGAGGGGCCGCCGGACTACGCGGCGGTGCTCGAGCCGCAGCAATAGACGGGCAGGACCGATCACATGGCCAAACCGGACTACCTGCACTTCTTCATCGATCCGAACCGGTGCATCGGCTGCCAGGCCTGCATGCAGGCGTGTTCGGAGTGCGACACGCATCGCGGCGAGTCGATGATTCACCTCGAATACGTGAACCGGTCTGAGAGCGTGCAGACGGTGCCCGTCGTCTGCATGCACTGCGACCAGCCCACGTGCGCCGAAGTCTGTCCGGCGGACGCCATCAAGCGCACCGGCGACGGCGTGGTGCAATCGGCACGGAAGCCACGCTGCATCGCCTGTGGGAACTGCGTCGTGGCCTGCCCGTTCGGCGTGCCCGAGCTCTACGAAGACCGCAAGATCATGATGAAGTGCGACATGTGCTACGACCGGTCGAGCGTGGGCAAGAAGCCGATGTGCGCGACGGTCTGCCCGAGCCAGGCGCTGTTCTTCGGCACGCGCGAGCAGATCGAACAGTTGCGGCCCCTCTCGACGCCGGTCAACACCTTCCAGTTCGGGCAGCAGACCATCACCACGCAGGTCTACGTGATGGTGCCGCGCCGGCTGGCGACCGTGGCGCCGCACCTGGATGTCACCGCCGCCATGGAGGAGCAGCCACGAAGCCGCGCGGTGTCGCTGAAGGTGGTGAGCGCCACCGCGGCGGCGCCTGGCACGTCGCCCGTTGAAGACGATCCGTTTGCCGGGGTTGAGGTGTAGCCATGACGGACATCCGTCCCGATCCGCGCCGCCCGGTCGATCCCGCGATCAACTCGCCTGGGCGAGAAGGGCTCACCGGAACGGCGCCCGCCAGCCTCTACGCGCCCGGGTTCGAGCGCGAGCAGATCACCATCGCGCCGAATTTCGCGCCGGCCGACGCCCAGCCCGCCTGGCGGCAGGACTTCCCGATCGACTGGCCGCAGGATCTGTACGTCGAGCGCCGGGACTTCATGAAGTTCCTCGTGCTGACCAGCGCCGCGTTCACGCTGGGACATGTGTGGATTGGCGTCCAGAACTGGTACCGGAAGCGCACCGGCCAGCCGGCGATGCAGCGGATCGCCTCCGTCGACGATCTGGCCGTCGGCGGGGCGGTCGTCTTCACCTACCCGGACGAACACGAACCGTGTCTGCTGGTGCGGCTGACCGTGCGCGAGTTCGTGGCGTTCAGCCAGAAGTGCACGCATCTGTCCTGTGCCGTGATTCCCAGGCCCCAGGAAGGCAGCTTCTACTGTCCGTGCCACGAGGGGCGGTTCGACCTGAGGACAGGCGCGCCCACCGCGGGGCCGCCGCGCCGGCCGCTGACGCGGATCGTGCTCGACATTCGGGGGCGGGACATCTACGCCGTCGCGGTCGAGGAAAGGACCACATGAGCGCGTCCACCAGGCGGCCGTTCAGCCGTGAGCAGCGGACGACCATCGTCGACGGGATGCTGGTCTTCGTCCTGATCGTCGTGGTGCTTCAGCTCTGGCTGCTGACGGCGACCATGAACGCCTGGCTGGGTGGTGACGAGTCCGTCGTGTGGCCGGCGGCGGCCGTCAGTGCCGGAGGGTTGGCGCTCAATGTCGGTCTGCTGCGGTACCTAGGGCGCATGGAGCGAACGCGCAGGCCCGGGTGACCTTCGTGGCTATTACGTGCCGGCGTCCACGAGAGGAGTGCGGAACGGTAAGACGTAGAGTCGGTAATACTGCAATTTGAGCCACTGCTCGGCGACGTTCTGCATGCCGTGCCAGCTCTCAGTCCACGAAGCCAGCTCGCGCGACCGAGCCGGCTCGCACCGCACGGTGATCCCCGCCCGTCCGAGCGTGGCTTCATACACGAGCGCGGACCGTCGGCTGCGGAGGAGCGGCGACACGACCAGCACGGATCGGATCCGTGCTTTCTGGATGAAGCGCAATACGTCGCCGGCGGCATTCAGAGAGATCGGCTCGACCGTCTGGATGGGAACGAATTCGAAGTCGCCAAGTCGCGACAGCCTGGCAAGCATCTCGGCGGTGGCGCGTTCAACCGGCTTGACATCCAACGTGTGCGGGTCGCGCGCAGCCGGGACGAGCACTCGGGACGCGTAGCCGGCTTTCCGAAGCCGAGTCGCGTGCTCGAAGGTCAGATAGTCAGAGTCGAAGTTCTCGACCAGGATGGCGTCGCTCGGTGCGCCGTTCGCCTCGCACACGAGGCTGCGCGCGATCGCAGCGGTCCACCAACTGCTGGTCAGCCATACGACGGCGAGAACGAGCACGACAAACCCAACGCGAAATTTCCAAGTGGTCCGTATGTGTGTGGTGCGGTAGACAAAATGCCGGGTCCAGTTCCGTCGATCGGGGGACACGTGCCTAGCGTACTCGCAGGCCTCCTCGAGTTGCACGACGGACGTCAGGCGCCGACGTAGGCCGCCAGGTGCTCGCCGGTGAGCGTGGAGCGGGCGGCGACGAGATCGGCCGGTGTGCCCTCGAAGACAATCCGGCCGCCGTCGTGGCCGGCGCCTGGGCCGAGGTCGATGATCCAGTCAGCGTGCGCCATCACCGCCTGATGGTGCGCGATGACGATGACCGACTTGCCGGAGTCGACCAGCCGGTCGAGCAGGCCGAGTAGCTGCGTGACGTCGGCGAGGTGGAGGCCGGTGGTCGGCTCGTCGAGGATGTAGACGCCGCCCTTCTCACCTATGTGGGTGGCCAGCTTGAGCCGCTGCCGCTCGCCGCCGGACAGCGTCGTGAGCGGCTGGCCGAGGCTGACGTAGCCGAGCCCGACGTCGGCGAGCCGGTCGAGGATGGCGTGCGCGGCCGGGGTGCGCGCCTTGCCGCCGCCGAAGAACTCCCTGGCCTCCGTGACCGGCATCGCGAGCACGTCGGCAATGTTGAGTCCGCCGAGGCGGTACTGCAGCACCGCCGCCTGAAACCGCTTCCCCTCGCACTCCTCGCAGGTGGTGGCGACGCCGGCCATCATCGCCAGGTCGGTGTAGATGACGCCGGCGCCGTTGCAGGTGGGGCAGGCGCCTTCGGAGTTGGCGCTGAACAGCGCCGGTTTCACGCCGCTGGCCTTCGCGAACGCCGCGCGGATCGGGTCGAGCAATCCGCTGTACGTTGCCGGGTTGCTCCGTCGCGAGCCGCCGATCGCGCCCTGATCGATCGACACCACTCCGTCCCGCACCGACACCGAGCCGTGGATCAGTGAGCTCTTTCCCGACCCGGCCACGCCGGTCACGACCACCAGCACGCCGAGCGGGAGGTCGACGTCGACGCGCTTCAGGTTGTGCGTCGTCGCGCCGCGGATCTTCAGGGCGCCCGTGGACGTCCGCACCGTCTTCTTGAGGGCGGCCCGGTCGCCGAGATGGCGCCCCGTCAGCGTGCCGCTGACGCGCAGTCCGTCGAGAGTGCCCTCGAACACCACCTCTCCACCGGCGGTGCCGGCGCCGGGGCCGAGATCGACGACGTGGTCCGCGATCGCAATCGTCTCCGGCTTGTGCTCCACGACGAGCACCGTGTTGCCTTTGTCCCGCAGCTGCAGCAGGAGGTCGTTCATCCGCTCGATGTCATGAGGGTGCAGGCCGATCGTGGGTTCGTCGAAGACGTAGGTGACGTCGGTGAGCGACGAGCCGAGGTGGCGGATCATCTTGGTACGCTGGGCCTCACCTCCAGACAGTGTGCCCGACGGCCGGTCCAGTGAGAGGTATCCCAACCCGATCTCGGCGAACGAGTCGAGGAGGCGTTGCAGCCCGGCGAGGAGCGGAGCCACCGACGGTTCGTCGAGGCCCCGGACCCAGCCGGCCAGGTCGCTGATCTGCATCGAGCAGACGTCGGCGATGTTCTTCCCCTTGATCTTCGACGACCGGGCCTCGGGACTGAGCCGGGTGCCGTCGCACTCGGGACACGTCCTGAACGTCACCGCGCGCTCCACGAAGGCGCGGATGTGCGGCTGCATCGCGTCGACGTCCTTGGACAGGAACGACTTCTGGATCTTCGGGATCAGCCCCTCGTACGTCAGGTTGATCCCATCCACCTTGATCTTGGTCGGCTCCTTGTAGAGCAGGTCGTGCAGTTCCCTTTTGGTGTACTTGCGGATCGGCTTGTCCGGATCGAAGAGGCCGCAGCCGCGGAAGATGCGGCCGTACCAGCCGTCCATGCTGTAGCCGGGGATGGTGAGGGCGCCCTCGTTGAGCGACAAGCTGTCGTCGTACAGCGCCGCCAGGTCGAAGTCGGTGACCGAGCCCACGCCCTCGCAGCGCGGACACATGCCGCCGAGGCGGTTGAAGGTCGCCTTCTCGGTCTTCGTCTTGCCGGCACCGCGCTCGACGGTGATCGCACCGCTGGCCTTCACCGAGGGGACGTTGAACGAGTACGCGTTGGGCGAGCCGATGTGCGGCTTCCCGAGCCGGCTGAAGACGATCCGCAGCATCGCGTTGGCGTCGGTGGCGGTGCCGACGGTGGAGCGTGGGTTGGAGCCCATTCGCTCCTGGTCGACGATGATCGCCGTCGTCAGCCCCTCCAGCAGGTCGACCTCCGGCCGGGCCAACGCCGGCATGAAGCCCTGCACGAAGGCGCTGTAGGTCTCGTTGATCAAGCGCTGCGACTCCGCGGCAATCGTGTCGAACACCAGCGAGCTCTTGCCGGAGCCGGAGACGCCGGTGAACACCGTCAGCCGGCGCTTCGGGATCTCGAGGCTGACGTCCTTGAGGTTGTTCACGCGCGCGCCGTGCACGCGAATCAGATCGTGGCTGTCCGCAGCCTGCACCGCCGTCGCTTTCTGGTCGGTCCTCGAGGTCTTGGTCGCGGCCGTGCTCATCGTGTCAGCGCAGCTGCTGGAGGCGGATCAGGTTACCGGCCGGATCGCGGAACGCGCAGTCACGGACCCCGTACGGCTGGTCGATCGGCTCCTGGACGACTTCGGCGCCACTGGCCTGCAGCCGCTCGAAGGCGCCGTCGAGGTCTTTTGTGGCCAGGAGGAGGGTGGCGTAGGTGCCCTTCGCCATCATCTCGGCGATGATGCGGCGTTCGTCGTCGGTGATGCCGGGGGTGGCGAACGGCGGATACAGGACGATGGACGTGCCGGGCTGGCCGGCCGGGCCGACCGTGATCCAGTGCATCCCGTTGTATCCGACGTCGTTGCGGACCTCGAAGCCGAGGGTGTCGCGATAGAAGGCCCGAGAGGTGTCCGGGTCGTTGTGCGGAAGGAAGCTCGCGTGAATGGTGATGTCCATGGCCGTCATTCTAGGTACGGCTCGGGGGCGGCGCTTCTCGATTCCTGACCGGTCTGGTCACCTGTTTCGCCACGCAGGACGGCATCCCGGCCGTCGCGCCCGCCGCCTGGCGCCGATAGACGCTGGGCGGCACACCGACCAGCTCGGTGAAGCGAGTGCTGAAGGTGCCCAGCGACGAGCAGCCGACCTCGAAGCAGGCGTCAGTGACGTTGACGTCGCCACGGCGCAGCAGCGCCATCGCGCGCTCGATGCGCCGCGTCATCAGATAGGAGTACGGCGACTCGCAGTAGGCACGCCGGAACTCGCGGCTGAGGTGCCCCGCCGACATGTTCACGCCGCGGGCGAGCGCCTCGACGTCCAGCGGCTCGGCGTACTCCCGGTCGATCCGGTCGCGAACGCGGCGCAGCCGCGCGAGCTCGCGCAATGGCTGCGCTTCAGCGGGTCTGCTGGTCACCTGCGCGATCGTGCCACGCCGCACCGCGTGTGCTCAAGAGACGGGCTGGGTCCGGCTCGGCCTCCGAAATACCGTGGCCCCGACTGCTGGCCGTGGCGCGGCGGAGGCGCAAGTCGTCAACCCTCAAAAAACCCAGACAAAGCGCGCACTTGAGTGGGCACTGAGATTGCCCTCCTGACCAAGTGGTTGCATTACCACTTCCGATCGAAGGCGGACCTCGCTCAAGCCATCGCTGCGATGATGAGATACATCTTTACGCGACTGTCGCTGCTCGTGATAGCCGTCGCCATGTCCGGGCCGGCATTCGCGCAACAGCCTTCGCCGGACGCGGCGGCGCAGCCGGCCGCGGCAAAGGAGGCGCGGTCGCCATGGCTGCTGGTGCCAATGTTCTCGTCCAGTCCAAAACTCGGTACCGCACTCGGCGGACTCGGCGCCTACATGCACAGCTTCGACCCGGAAAGTCGCGTGTCGCTCTTCGGCGCCATGTACCGGTACACGACCACGCACTCACAGATCTTCAGCGCGTTTGCCCGGACCTCCTCTGGCGCCGATCACCATCGCATCGTGCTGATTACAGCGATCGGGCTGATCAAGAACGACTACGACGACTATCTCGGGACGGGCCAGCCGCTGAAGACCGACGACGACTTGAAGGCCTTGGCGGGGCGGTATCTGTTTCGTGCGATAGGAGACTGGTTCATTGGCGCCCAGGGGAGTGCCGCGAATTACCAGGTGCTGGGAGCGACCGCGGAAGACGATCTCGTGCTCGAGACACTGGGCGTGCGCGGATTCGAGTCGGCGGGGGTGGGCGCAACCCTGATGCACGATTCGCGCGACAACGAAGACATGCCCACGAGAGGCTGGCTCTTGAACGTCAACAATATTGCCTATCGTGAGGCACTCGGCGGAGCAGAGTCGTTCGATGCGTATCGCGTCGACCTGAAAACGTTCTGGAAGCACGGCAGCGGTCACGTGCTGGCGGTGCGCCAGTACAACTGGTTGACCAGCGATGCCCCATCGGCCGCGCAAGCGACGGTCATCCTTCGCGGTTACAAACAAGGCCAGTACCTCTCGCCCTACATGTCCTCACTCGAAGTCGAAGAACGCCTGTTGTTCAACGCGCGATGGGGCGCCACGCTGTTTGGTGGTGCGGCAGGATTGTACGGCGAGGCACCGGCTCCGCTCGAACGCAGCGTCTATCCGACTATTGGAGCGGGCTTGCAGTTCGTGATCAAAACCGAGGAGCGCATGAACGTGAATCTCGAGTACTCGCAGGGCATCGACGACAACCGCGGCGTCTACCTGAAGCTTGGCTACGCATGGTGAATCGGCAATCCCGCACTGAAGCCTGATCGCCAGGGATTCTGGAATGGCGGCCTCAGCGGTCAGCGCCTCTGCACTCCGAAATAGTAGAAGCCAACATCCTGGCTGGTGCGATCGGTCGTTATCCCCTTGAGCGCCAGTTCATAGTCGCCCACGGCGAGGGCGCTGGCGGGAACGTCGACGGAGACCGCGAAACCGGGACCGGACTTCCGTCTGACGAGATTGCTTCGAGACAGGACCTCTTCGCCGCTCCGCGTGCGAAGCTCGGCGCGGAATCGCGGGTAGTCATCCCTGGATTCGAGCTGAATCTCGATACGGGCAATCTGCACGGAAGGACTCAGCACGAGCTGATCGACACTCGTCTGGGCACGCGAAAGGCCTGGCGCGAGGATCAGCGAGGCGAGGAGCGGTGCGCGGGCCGCTTCTGAAGGTTGTCGGTTCTGTGCGGCGAGGGCGGCGGCGCGGCTCTGCTCTTCACCAAGCCGCTGGCGCAGGCTCTGCTCCCTCGCTTCGAGACCACGGCGTTCGGCTTCGAGCGCCGCCACGCGAGACCGGCTCGCCGCATTCTCGGACACGAGCCATGCGCCTCCAGCGATGCAGATCAGAATCGCTATGCCTGCCGCGAGCTGAACTACTGGATTCCATCCCCAGAGAGCGCGCGTGAAAAATGGTCGTCCCGCGGCCCGTGGCTCCTGGATCTCTGACTCTGCCGTCATTGTGGCCAGTGCCGTCGCGAACTCAACTTTGCGCCGACGCTGCGGCGAGGTCAGGAACCGGAGCTCGAAACTGCGACGGTCGGACTGCGACAACCCACCACGCACATAGGCGTCGATCAGGTCCGCTTCCGTGGCTTCCAGGTCGCTCAGGTAGGCCGCGTCCGCAAACGCACGATCCTCCACTTCGACCTGCTCCCCTTCGGTCAGGTCTCCCAGGAGGTACCTGAGATGCCACGTCTCGTTACTGCTTTGCGATCGCATGTGCGATTTGCCCGCTATCGTGAACTGCAGAAGTCCGGCAATCTGTCACGGAAGCGTTGCTGCCTGGTTCCGCAGACAGTTCTCGGCGCAGAGCTGGAGGCTTGCGCGAAGCCGCAGCGCCCGCATCCGGAGCGTGCCGTGAGAAATTCCCATTGTTCGGGTCAGCCCGGTGCGGTTCTTGATCTTGTCCCCTCTGTCGCCCTGGTAGTAGCTCAAAATGAGCTTGCGCTGGTCGGGCGAGAGTCGGCCCAGACACGAACGGAGGCATTCCACGCGGCGTTCGTGATCGTCGTCCGGCTCGTGTACCACGACGCGCGGCTCTCGCGCTTCGTCCAAAGGCCGGGCCTGCTTGGCGCGATCCCGGCCCATCTCGAGCAGAAGCATTCGCCCGATGCCAATGCAATAGGTGGCGAGGTCGCGGATGACCTCTCCTTCGCCAATTTTCCTCGCGCATCGGTTGATGGTCTCGTCAGCGTATTCCTCGGGTGTCGTGCACCCTCGCCATTCGAAGAGGCGGACAAGGTTGCGACGAATCTCGAGATAGCGAGCGGCCCCGATGTCGCGATCGGGTCCAAGCAACGCCAGCAGGCCGTCGAAGGCCGGCTGCGTGAGGGACCATACCTGACGGGCCGCAGGATCTACCGCCATTCTCCTTGGAGCGTGAATGCGGCCCAGTAGTACGGTGGATCCCATCCCTTGGTTCGCGCCACCTCTGCCTGCGCGCTTCTCAGCGCTGCGGCCGGCCTCAGCCCACGAACCAACATCCCCTCGTAAAAGTGCTTCATGACCAGGGCCGTTGTACGGTCGTCGACCTCCCACAACGTCGCCACCACGCGCGGCGCGCCGGCGTAGAGAAACCCGCGCGTCAGCCCGATGAGACCTTCGCCTTCGATCTCTGCGCCGCGGGCGGTCTGGCACGCACTCAGCACGACCAGGTCTGCCCCGAGCCTCAGATTGTAGATGTCGTAGAGCCGAAGAAAGCCGTTCTGCGGTCGGCCGGACCGGTCCACCAGCGACAGCACCACGCCCGACAGTTCGGGTCGCTGGTTGTCGAGCAGGCTGTGAGTGGCGAGATGCACGATCCGATATTGCCCGAGGTCGAGGCTCAACACGGTCTCGCGGCTGGCATCGAAATCGAGCGCCACACGCGTCAGGGCCGGCGGTGTCAGACGCGCGATTTCTTCCGCTTCATGGCGGCTGAAACGGAGCCTCAGAAACTCCTGCACGCCCAGGTCGTCAGAGGGTTTGCGTGCATCCCTGGTGACCGCTTCTGTGACAGAAGCGGTTGCCACGGTTGCCCCCTGTTGTACGACCCTGGCATCGTCAGCACTGAAGACGGGATCCGCCAGCACGAGCAGGGCCTTTTCGGCCTGCTTGCGCCCCGCTGTTTCCTGCCGCATGACGGCCATGACGGACGCCGACGGGGCGGTGATGATCTCGTGATTGGCAATGAGCGGAAAAGCCTTCCCGTACTTGCCCGTCCCTGGTTCCGGCAGGGCAGCGAATGGCAGGTACTGCAGGACACCCTCGCCGACGATCAACAACCGCTTGTCTTTAATCCTGGTCGCGACTGGATCCAGAAGCATCCTGGAGGCCGTTGCCGCAGCGGACAGATAGGCCTGATCGGCCTTCCGGATGCGGCTGGCTCTCGCGCCTGGCGTCTCCCCTGGCGGCTTCTGGTTCCGCGCCATCAGCGGGTCGTACAGGCGCCGCACCGCGGATTCGATTTCTGCGCGCGGTCCGAGTTCGAACACGTCCATCGAGCGTGTCGTCACCGCCCAGACGAAGCTTTTCGCCGAGCCCAACGCATATTCGAGCAGGACAGTGTCGTCATCCAGGACCTTCGCCTGAATCTCGCTCAATTTGAGCGGCAGGGGATGGGTCAATGCCGCGTATTGCGGACTGGTGTCACGAATCCTGCTCTGGACCTGCTCGAGTTCAGTGGCTAACGCGTCGAGTTCCTTGACAGCGGCGATGGCTTCGGCCTCCGTCTGTTTCCCGCTCAGCGTCTGCTGCTCCGCCTTCCGCGAAATGATCCGCTCCAGTTCGCGCTCGCGCTCGAGCAGGGCCGTGTCGACGCCGCGACGGATTTCCGCGCTGGATTCGTGCAGCAGCTCCAGCAGCGAGCGCGCGCGGCCTCTCTCGCTCGCGAACAGCGCCGCGGCTCCAAAGCCTTCCTCCGGGTGCTCCGCGTGCAAGCGCATGAGAATGTCGATGTCGAGCTCGTGGGTGTCTCGCACAGAGGCAAAGAAGGAGGCGCGAAGCGCGGGACTCGCGACAGCCAGTCGCACCGATTCAAATGCGGACAGTGCCGATTCGGCCCGCTGGTGAGCGGTCTCGTAATGACCGCGGGCGTACTCCACTCGCGACAACTCCGCCAGCGCTTCCGCGACGCCGTTGCCGAAGCGGATCGTGCGGTTGATCTCGACTGCCTCGTCCAGATGGGCGAGCGCCTGGAGGTAGTCGCCGTTTTTCCGGTCCAGGGCCCCCAGGTTCGTCAAGGTGCGGGCCAGCATGTAAGGGTTGTGCGAGGTTCTGAAAATCGCCAACGCGCGCTGGAAATGCTCGCCGGCCTCATCCCCCCTCCCAAGCCGCGCAAGAACATCACCAATGTGATTGAGCGAGTTCGCCTCCCCGTCGGTGTCGCCAACCGCGCGGCGAAGGGAGAGTGCCTCCGTATAGACCTGAAGCGCCGTGTCGTAATTGCCAAGACGTGTATGGATTCCGGCGATGTTGTTGAGCGTGACCGCGGTTGAGTGCTGATCCTTCAATGCTCGGATGATCTCGAGCGACTCCTGATAAGACGTGAGTGCCCGCCGATAATCGGCGAGCTGGTCGTACACCCAGGCGACATTGTTCAGGTTAATGGCGACACTGCGCCGGTTGTCCAACGAGCGGTTGATCTCCAGTGCCGCGGTGTAGGCGTCGAGGGCCTTCTGGTATGCGCTCAGCCCTGAATAGGCCGTGGCGATGTTATTCAACGCGATGGCCTGACCCCCTCGATCTCCCAGCTCGCGCTTCAGCGCAAGGGTTTGCTGGTGGCTTTCCAACGCCGCCTGATATTCGCCGAGGTTGTCCAAAGTGACGCCCCGGTTGCTGGCCACTTCTGCGATCATCCGGCGATCGTGAAGCTCGCGAAAGATGTGCTCGGCCTGGCCGAAAAGAGCCAGAGCTTTCGGTTTCTCCCCGGTATGGGCGTACGCCACCGCCACATTGTTCAGCGCGTTGCCCTCGCCCGCACGGTCGCCCGAGGTTCGCATCAGGGGCAGCGCCTGCTCGTAATATTCGATGGCTTTCCTCTTGTCCCCGAAATAGTTGTGCACCTCTCCGATGGCATTGAGCGCGCGGGCTTCGGCCCTGATGTCGTTCGCCGCCTGCGCGAGCGCCAGGGCCTGCGTGGAGTGCTCGAGCGCCTGTTGTTGATTCCCGATCTCGATAGAGGTCAAGCCGCTGGTATACAGCGTCTTCGCAGCCTCGACGCGATCCTCCGCCGCGCGCCAGTGTGCCAGGGCGTCGGAAAAATGCTCGAGCGCCTGGAGCATCGCCTGCCGCGTACCCTGCCGGTTTGAGTCCATTCCCTGGGCGAATGCTCTGGCGGCCGCGACACGTTCCCGGTGCTGCTCGGTGGCGGGTCCCGTGTCGTGCAGCGCGATTTCGTAGCGGCCATTCGGTGCTTGCGGCTCAGACGCCACGACCCGCAGTCGGTAGATGCCGGAAACATCCGCAATCAGCTCGGCCTCCTCCGGGTCGCCAATCGGGGATGTATCGACGGCGAAGCGTTCTTTGCCGTCAGGCCCAAAGCAGGCAATCGAAAGATCGATGTCGAGTTGGTTCGCCCGGACTCTGGCGTACTGGCCGGCTTGGAGAGGGAGCTGATATTCGTGCGACTGGCCTCCTGCGAGTTGGCGTTGGATCGCCTTCTCCGGTTCCAGTTGCATCGATGCGACGGCTTGCACGGACACGGCGGAGCCGCCGGTCTGTGCCACCAGTCTGCCGGCCGCAACAATGAGGAGCGCAAAGTACGCGGGCAGGCGCTTCACAGGGCGTCCAGAGCCCCTTTCGTCAGCTCAACGGGAGCGCCGGATTATACCTCTCCGCGCCTCGCAGCGACAGCATCCCACAGCCTTCCCTGTGACGTTTCCCCAGCTCACGACAGGACGGTATGAACCGTCCGATCGCCTGAACAGGCAATCCGACGGGAGGTAACCACTCTCGAAGGAGAACGTCCGTGAGAACACTCCGCTTGCTTTCCGATCGCCCCCATCCTGCACGCTTCACGGCCGCTTGTGCTGCATGTTCTGTCGTCCTGCTCTTGACGACGGGAGTGTTCGGACGCGGCGCGCCGGATCCAGGCTTCCAGGCGGCCAGGCTGCCGCTCGCTTTCGAAGAGAACCGCGGGCAGGCGCCCGCCGACGTCAGATACCTGTCGCGCACCAGTAGCGGCGTCCTGCTTCTGCGCCCCGGCAGCTTTTCTCTGGACGTGAACGGAGGCCCGACGATCTCCGTGCATTTCGTCGGCAGCACCGGCCCCAGTGCACCAACCGGTGAGCAGAAGCTCCCTGGCACCACCAGCTACCTCATCGGTGACGAAGCCGATTGGGTCCGTGCCGTTCCCAACTACGCGAGCGTACGGTATCCGTCCGTGTACCCCGGCATCGATGCCGTGTTCCATGGAAACCGGGAGCATCTCGAGTACGACTTCGTCTTGCGTCCCGGTGCTGATCCCGCCCAGATCAGGCTGGCCTTTGAAGATGCGGATCGGATCGTCGTCGATGCACAGGGAAATCTCGAACTGAGCACGCCGCACGGAACGATGAGGCACCTGAAACCGAGGATCTGGCAGACGGGCCCGCATGGGCGCGAGGAAGTGGCGGGACGATACGTCCTGTCGGGAGCTGCGGAAGCGCGCTTCGAAGTCGACCGGTACGATCGCCGCGAAACCCTCGTCATTGATCCGGTCATCCAGTACTCGACCTACTTCGGCAGCCCGCGGGACGACCGCGCCCGGGCTGTCGCGACCGATTCGACCGGCGCCACCTACATTGCCGGCAGCACCGCGACCGGCGGCGTCTCCTGGGGCTTCGTGAGCAAGGTGAACTCGGCAGGAACGGCCACCGTGTACACAGTCTATTTCGGTAGCGGCGTGTGCAACGCTGCGGCCAACGGCATCGCCGTCGATTCGCTCAAGAACGCCATCGTGACCGGCTTCTATGTACAGCAGGATCTGGCCGGCGCCTGCAATGTGAAGCAGGTCTTGGGGGCGAAGATCAATCCGGCTGGCAATGCATTCGTGTATCAGCTCGTCTGGGGGGGCGGCCAGGACTCCGGGAATGCTGTTGCCTTGGACGGTGCGGGCAACGCGTATTTCACGGGCTCGACGGACGGCGACTTCCCGACGACGGCAGGTGTGATCTTTCCGTCTGGCTGGTTCACGAAAGACGCGTTCATCACGAAATTGAGTCCAACGGGAGCCGCGATCTACTCGACGTATCTTGGCGGTGGTCGGAGTGATGAGGGCCTGGCCATCGCGGTCGACACGAATGGCAACGCATACGTCGCCGGGGCCACGAGCTCAGGCGACTGGACGACGACTGCGGGCGCGGTGCAGACCACGATGCCCAACCCCAACGAGGCAGGGTTCGTCACCATAGTGAACGCCACGGCAACGCAGATTCTGTACTCGACATTTCTTGGCGGAAGCTCTCGAGAGAGAGCCACCGGTGTGCGTCTGGACGCTCAGGGCAAGATCCATGTCACTGGAAACACCGTTTCGAGCAACTTCCCGACAACCGGAAACGCGTGGGATAGCACCTGCGGCGGCACTTGCAATGCCGAGGATGTCTTCTATTCGAAGATTGATCCGTTGAAGGCGGGTGCTGCCGGGCTGATGTACTCGACCTTCCTGGGCGGCGCCAATCGGGACTTCGGCGAGGCCATCGCGATTGACAAGAACGGACGCGCCTGGATCACAGGGACCACTGCGTCCGGCGACTTTCCAAGAGTTGGCGCAACGCAGGGAACATTCCGCGGCAGCTACGACGCCTTCGTCGCTCAAATCGACCCCGCGTTGTCGAGCACGGAGTCTCTCCGCTTCTCGACCTTCCTGGGCGGCGCTCTTTATGACGAGGCGACCGGACTCACGGCCGATCCGCTGGGTGATGTTCATGTGGTCGGTTACACCGGATCCGTGGATTTCACGGTCGCCGGCGCCCTGCAGCCGCAGAACGTGGGTGGCAATGAGGGCTTCATCGTCAAGATTGTTGCCCCGGCGCTGGTTTCAGTGGCGCGGAATCCGGCCACGGTGACGGGCGGCGCGAACAGCACCGGTACGGTCACGCTCAGTGCCGCGGCGCCGGCGGGCGGTGCCGTTGTCATGTTGACGAGCAGCAAGACCAATGCAGCCACGGTTCCGGCATCGGTGACGGTGGCTGCCGGCACCACGACGGCCACGTTCGCGATCACCACGAACGCCGTAACTTTGGGCACGGTCGCAACCCTCACCGCCACTTACGATGGCATCTCCAGGGCAGTCGGACTCGTGGTGAACCCGCTGCTGGGTTCGTTGACACTGAACCCCTCCGTGTTGTCCGGCGGCGCCGGGAGCACCGGCACCGTGACGCTCACAGCCGCGGCGCCGGCCGGCGGTGCGGTGGTGACGCTGACGAGCGGCAACATCAATGCAGCCACGGTTCCGGGATCGGTCACCGTGGCTGAAGGGGCGACGAGCGCATCCTTCCCGGTCTCAACCAAGGCTGTGACGGCCGCTACGCCGGTGAACATCACGGCAACCTGTCTTGGTGCGTCCAGGATCGTCACGCTGACGGTGAATCCGGCGGCAGCCCTGCCCGGCGTGACCATCAATCCGCCGGCGGTAACGGGCGGGACGGCGAGCACGGGCACGGTGACGCTCGGCACACCGGCGCCGGCGGGCGGCGCGGTGGTGACGCTGGCAAGCAGCAACGTCAACGCGGCGACCGTGCCGGCCTCGGTGACGGTGGCGGCCAATGCCACCACGGCCACCTTCGCGATTGCGACCAAGGCGGTGGCCGCAGTAGCGGCGGTGACCATCACCGCCACCTACAGCGGTGTGGCCAGGACGGCGACGCTGACGGTGAATCCGCCGGCAGCCCTGACCGGCGTGACCGTCAATCCGACAGCAGTGACTGGCGCGGCGGGGAGCACGGGCACGGTGACGCTCGGCACGGCGGCGCCGGCGGGCGGCGCGGTGGTGACGCTGGCAAGCAGCAACGTCAATGCGGCGACGGTGCCGGCCTCGGTGACGGTGGCGGCCAATGCCACCACGGCCACCTTCGCGATTGCCACCAAGGCGGTGGCCGCAGCAACGGCGGTGACCATCTCGGCCACCTACAACGGCGTGGCCAGGACCGCGACGCTGACGGTGAATCCGCCTGCTGCAGGACTGACCGGTGTGATCGTCAATCCGGCGGCGGTGACGGGCGCGGCGGGGAGCACCGGCACGTTGACACTCGGCGCAGCCGCTCCGGCGGGCGGCGCGGTGGTGACGCTGGCGAGCAACAACCTCAATGCGGCGACGGTGCCGGCCTTGGTGACGGTGGCGGCCAATGCCACCACGGCGACCTTCGCGATTGCCACCAAGGCGGTGGCCGCAGCAACGGCGGTGACCATCACGGCCACCTACAACGGCGTGGCCAAGACCGCGACGCTGACCGTGAATCCGCCTGCAGGCCCAGCAGCACTGGCAGGCGTGACCATGAACCCGGCAACGATGATCTTCGGCACCGCCTCCACGGGAACCGTGACGCTGACCGCGGCCGCTCCAGCCGGCGGAGCCGTCATCGCATTGGCCAGCAGTGAATGGGTGAGCTTCAATCTACCGGCTTCGGTCACGGTCCCAGCCGGTGCCACGTCGGCCCAGTTCGCGGTGACCACTGCAATCGGAAAAGCGACGACGGTCATCACGGCGAGTTACAACGGTGTGAACAAGACCGCAGCGCTGACTTCCGTTTATCCCACCGTGATTGCGTTGGCCTGCAACCCGGTCATCGGCGGTAACACGACCATCTGCACGGTGACGATGAACGGGATCATGCCAGCGGCGACACCCGTCTGGGTTCTGTCGGACCAGCCGTTCATCGCGCCCGCCAATGGTACGGTGACGGTGGCGGCTGGCGCGGCCAGTGCCGCGTTTTCAATCGCGACGACTCTGGTACCTGCTCAGATCGTTGCGCACATCTCGGCCAGCGCTCTGGCGACCGCCACGGTGACAGCGCCGCTGACAATCAACCTGACGAACCGCGGTCGGACGTGGGTGCTGAACAACGTCGTCTTCAAGGACGGCAGCACGGCAAATGGCTACTTCGTGTACGACCCCGCGACAGCGGAATATCTGGCCGTCAATATCCAGGTCACGCCTGGACCCGATCCGAACAATCCGTTGGGTCACTCTCCACAGAATCTGTACTACTACCCCTGGCCGAACGGGTCGAAGCCTACTTTCGTAGACACGTGGAGCACAGCCTCACGGATGTCCCTGCAAAACCCGGTGACTGCCGGCCTAGGCATTCCGCCATCGTGGACGATGCTGCAATTCACTTTTGCGCAGGCGCTGACCAACGCGGGCGGGACGATTCCTCTGGTGATCAATCCCAACGTGCCCTACACGCCGTACTGCGCCATTAACCCTTGGCCGACGTGCACGCCGCCGCCGACGAACATCTCCCAAGAGCTGTTCGCGCTGCCCGACAACCTCTGGAATATCCAGCCAGCCTGGTTCTACCGCGTCATCGTCAGCGGGACGGTGACGGCTCAGTAACCGGCTGAGGATGATGAGTGCTGGGTGCTGATGTAGCGACGAATCCTTCGAGCGAGATCCGGCAGGGAACCGAAGATGCTGCGGGCCAGCCGGTCTCGCTCGATGTTGACCAGAGTTCACCTGATTCAGGCACAAACCCAGCCGTCGCGAATGCAGGCGACGGAATTCGCAACCACCGGATCACGGCGGCGTGACGACCACTCCCCGCGAACCATTCAGAGTCAGTTGCTTTAGTTAGAAGCGCCGCACCCGTTGCACGACTTCAGACTCGCTGAAGCGCTGCCGAATCGTCTCGTCTGGTAGCGCGAATGAAATCTGAGCGTCAAGCGCGCGCGCCTCGGCTGACGACGCATCGTCGCCATCGAGTTCGAGCAGTGCGTCTAGCGCCAGTAGAAGCAACGCGGGATCCGCTGTGCCGCGCGCGACGCTGACTGCGTCTCGAACGTCGGCAACAGCGTCGTGCGTCCGGCCGACGCCGTGCAACGCGTGCGCCCTCGCAATCAGCCCGAGCGCTTCGTACTTCGGCCGCCCTTTAGTCTGGCTCCGGTTGATACCTTCGGTGGCCTCGGCCAGGGCGACGCCGTATGCACCGCGCTCCAACGCCAGCTCGGCGCGAACCTGGCACAAACGCAATCGCCACAGCCACTCGTGCCAGCCCGGCGTGGTCGCCACCGCGGCCTCCGTTTCTGCCAGGAGTGCCTCGGCCCTCGACAGCTCGTGACGGCGCGCAAATGTCAGCAAGAGGTCGATCCCTGCGCTCACGAAGGTCGGAGCGTAGTCCGCGCTGCGTGCCAACTCCCGCGCCTCGAGTGCCAGCGCCTCTGTTCCTGCGAAATCGAACACGTTCAGGTGGAAACCTGCAGCCATCGATGTGGCGCGTGCGAGCAGCGGCAGCACGCCGTACTTGTGACCGAACTGCCGGGCTTCATCGAAGACCGTCGCAGCCTCGGCATAACGCCCCATGCTTCCGAGGTTCAATCCCAAGTGCGACAAGGAATACATGGTGAACGTTGCATCGTGAGACGATCGCGCCATCTTGGTCGCCCGGAAGCCCTGGGCGATTCCGTCTGTCGTCCTCGCCGTCAGGTACAGGCTGAGCGGTTGCATCGCATGGGCGATGGTTCTGGCGCTGCCAGCGCGGGCGATCGCCGCATTGTCCATTTCGATCGAGCCACGAAGGTCGCCACTGGCGGACCGTGCCCGGGCCAGCCATGCGATCGCGTTGGCGGCGAGATCCGACCGCTGCACCTGTTCGGCGAGCGCCAACGCCTCGGGTGCCAGCCGCTCGACCGACCGGATGTCGAGTGAGAAGAACAAGGCGCCCACCATCTTCTCGACGAGCTCGCAACGGCGTTCGATCTTGAGCGGATCGAGGTGCTGAAGGGCACGCTCGATCTCCATCTTCTGAAGCGCCCACTGTGCCAGGGCGCCGAACGCGTCGGCGCGGCGCGCATGAAGCTCGCAGCGCAGCGCCTCGTTCTCGGGTCCTGGGGGCTTGAATTCGAGCGACTGGAGCGCCATGTGGTAGAACCGCCCGGCTTCTTCGTGCGCCAGCGCGTCGGCCGCACCGTCCCCGGCACGGGTCGCGTAGTCGATCGCCTTGTCCGCGGTGTCGGCCGATGCCGCCTGGACGAAGTGATAGGCGAGGTCCGCGAGCGGCGGGTCGGGCCGTCCATGCGTCAGCCGTTCGATCGCCTCGCCCACGCGCCGGTGGAGCCGTACGCGCCGCGTCGTCGTCAGCTCGCCGTGGAGGGTCTCGCGGATGAGCGCGTGCACGAAGGTGAAGCTGTCCACGCGACCCGGCAGTTCTGCGATCAATTGCGCTTGCACGGCTTCGTCGATGGCGTCGAGCAGCCGACCCTCCGGCAGGTCGCCGAGCGCTTCGAGAACCTCGATGCCGAATTCGCGGCCGATCACAGCGGCCAGGCTCAGCGTCCGATTGGACGCCTCGCTCAGGCGTGACAACCGCCGGCCAATGACCTCCTTGACCCCGTCGGGCAGGCCGAGAGCGGCCTTTACGCCTATGCCGCGGGGTGCGTGCCGCAGCTCGGCGAGCGCGCCGGTTTCCGACAGGTGTCGCAGCATTTCGACGACGAAGAACGGATTGCCGTCGGTGTTGTGGGTCACGACGCGCGCGAGCTGTGGCCACACGCCGGATCCGACGATGGCGTCGATCAGGCCCTGGACGTGAACCTCCTCGAGTCCGTGCAGTGACAGCCGTGTCACCGAAGGTTCGCTCCAAAAATCCGCCAGCAGCTCGACCAGCGGATGGGTGCGCGCCAGTTCGTTCTCCCGATACGTGCCGATGATGCAGAGCGAGGCCGCGTCCGACGCGCGCATGATGTGACGCAACATGAGCAGGGTCGGCTTGTCGGCCCAGTGCAGATCGTCGCACACAAGGATCATCGGGCGCGTTGCAGACGCCCGGGCCAGCAGCTCGGCGACGGTTTCGAACAGCCGGTATCGCTGGCCCTCAGGATTCATTGCTGGCTGTGCGGGAAGATCTGGGACGCGGCGCAGCAACTCTGGGACCAGAGGTCCGAGCTCGCCGCCGCCGCCGATGGCCGCCAGCTGCGCGCGCAAGTCGGGTTCCGGGCACACGCGCGCGTACCAGCTCAGGGCCTCGACAAACGGTTGATACGACACGAGTGCTTCCTCGTCGCAACGACCGACGAGGACGGTCGCGGCCGATTCGGCTCGGACGCTCGCGAATTCCGATGCCAGTCGCGTCTTGCCGATGCCTGGCTCGCCAGCGAGCAGGATCAATTGACGGCTACCGCCGGCCGCTCGCGTCCACACCTCTCCCATGCGCACGAGCTCGCGCTCGCGGCCGAGAAAGGCAGTCGAGACGCCTCCGCGGCCGAGCAGTGGGGAGGCGGGGAGGGGCGCCCCGGGTAGGACGTCTTCCGCCGGCGCGGCCGTGACCGGTGACACGGCGGCGATGAACCGGTAGCCGCGGCGATTCAAGGTTTCGATGAACCGCGGGCACTTGGCGTCGTCTTCGAGCGTCCGGCGGAGTTCCTTGATACAGGAGGTCAAGGCGGAGTCGCTGACCGCGACACCCTGCCACACGGCCGCGATCAGGGCGTCTTTCGCGATGACCCTTCCAGGACGGCTGGCCAGGAAAAGGAGAACCGAGAGGGACTTCGGCGTGACGTGGAGCTCACGCGAGTCCCGCCTGAGCCCATCGGTGTGGTGCAAACGATAGGGGCCAAAGTGAACTTCCACAAAAACACCAGAATTGTCCCACGACATGCACGACCCGACGTCCAGATACTGCGCGACGGAGGGTGCATGGAGACAGTGCTTCGCAAGGTTGTGCACGTGGCGGGTGTTCTGGCCGCCACCGCAGGTTTCGCCATCGCGGTTCCGGCGCAGGGGTTCGCCGGCAACATCGTGGTCGACTGGAATGACATTGCCATCTCGACCGCGCTCGCAACCGCCCAGGGGCCGGTGCCGCAAACCCGATCGATGGCCATTGTCGCCGTCGCGGTCAACGACGCCGTGAACGCGATCTCGAGACGCTACCCGACATACGACGTCATGGCACCGCCGCCAGCGGCGGCATCAGTCGACGCTGCAGCAGCAGGGGCGGCATACCGCGCGTTGACGATTCTCTATCCATCGCAGTCTGCCGCGCTCGACGCGGCGCTGGCCGTGTCGTTGGCGAAGTACGGCATCTCGGTTTCCGATCCCGCCTTCTGGTTCGGAGAATCGGCGGCCGAGCAGATCGTCGGAATCCGATCAGATGACGGCGCCGCGTATGCGCAATTTGCCTACACCGCGCCAGGCGCCGGCAGTGCTGGCGTCTGGGTGCCGACGCCGCCGGCGAATCTTACCGCCTTGCTGCCTGGATGGGGACAGGTGCTCCCGTGGGTGCTGCGCGCGGGATGGCAGTTTCGTCCCGATGAGGGACCGAGCCTCACGAGTGATCAATACACGAGAGACTTCAACGAGGTAAAGGAGATGGGGTCGCTCACCAGTGCCACGCGAACCAGTGAGCAGACCAACATCGCGCGGTTTTGGCTGACCTCGGCGGCCGTCATTTGGAACGGCGCGCTTCGAGTGGTAGCTGTCGAGCGCGGGCTGGATACGTCTGAGGCCGCGCACGCGTTTGCCCTGATGAACGTGGCAGGCGCCGACGCCGCCATCGCCTGCTGGGACGCGAAATTCGCGTTCAACTTCTGGCGTCCGATCACCGCCATCCGCAACGCTGACGTGGACGACAATCCGTCGACGTCACCAGACCCGGCGTGGGTCTCCCTGGCGCCGACGCCGCCTTTCCCAGAGTTCACCTCAGGACACACGGTGATCAGCGGGGCCATGGCGACGATGCTGGGCCTGTTGTTTGGTGATGATCCAGGCGTGACGTTCACCGTCAGCAGCCCGACCAATCCCGGGTTCACGCGCACGTGGTCGCGTTTCAGCGCCGGCATCGATGAAGTGATCGATGCTCGCGTGTGGACCGGAATTCATTTCCGCACCTCGGACGTGAAGGGCGCCGGAATGGGTAAGCAGGTGGCACGCTTCGTCTTCGAGCATGCGTTGCGTCGCGCCCGGCCGTAACAAGGGTGCTGAGTCGGGATCGGACCTCTGCCTTCGCGACAGCCCCCGGTGGGAATTGTGCTCGCTGGGGCTAGGTAGGAGGCAGGGATTCGGTGCTAGTGGCGATGAGCCGAAGGCGAGTCGCCCTCAACCGGAAGGCGGGCCGAGCAGCCACGAGCGAGCGAGTGGATTGAACGAGCGAGCGAAGTGGCTGGGAGGCAGGGATTCGAACCCCGATAACGGCGTCCAGAGCGCCGTGTCCTACCGTTGAACGACCTCCCAGTGGTAGGTTGCGGCGCTCACAGCGCCGCGAACCTCCAATGATATCGGCTGAGCCGCGAAGGTCGCAAGCGGACCTGGAAAAGACTCAAACTTCGGGCAGCGGCGGCGTCGGCTTCCGGCGCTTGTGGCTCGCCATGCCGCCCTTACGGCCGGCCAACCGGGCCTCCTCGCTGCTCCACTCGTGCGCGGTTCCTTTGAGATGGGCGGCCTTGCCACCTTTCCGAGCGATCTCGCGCTGCTTCGCTCGGTCCATCGAGGCAAATCCGCGATCTTCCTTCGCCATGTCAGACTCCTGGGGGACGGTGACCATGGCGCACGGGGCATGGCGCACGGCCTTTACCACAGCCGTTGTGCAACGGGTATGCCAGAGTCGGAAGCGAGGTTTTCCCTGGCTAGATCGAAAACGGGCGCATGCGCGAATTCAATACTGACGGCCGGCTGATCAAGATTGAAACAAGCTCATGCAGAGGTTCGTGAGCGGAGGAACGCACCGAGGTGCGCTAGCCGCTCGAGCGTACTTTCGCGTCCGAGCAACACCAGCACGTCGAAGAGGCCGGGGCTGTTGGTGCGTCCGGTAACGGCCACGCGCGTGGCGTGAATGAGCGCGCCGGCCTTCAACCCTCGCGCCGTGGCGGTCTCACGCACTGTTTCTTCCACGGCGGTCTCCGTAAACGGGTGCACGCTGCGCAGCGCCGCGGCCAGCGCGTCGATGTGATCGGCCAGGCCGGGGAGCGCGAGGTGTTTCTCCACGGCGGCGGCTTCGTACTCCACCGGTTCGCGCAGCAGCGGTGCGGCCTGTTCGGCAAAATCCGTGAGTCGCCTGGCGCGCGGGCGCAGCAGTTCCAGCAGCCGGGCGAACGCCTGGGCGTCACTGACGATCGGATGGGCGGCCAGCCCGACGGGTTCGAGCAGCGGCCGGACGGCGTCGGCGAGCTCAACGACGGGTAGCCGGCCAATGTACTGGCCGTTCATCCAATCAAGCTTCTCGGTATTGAAAACGGCGTTGCCGCCGCTGATGCCTTCCAGCGCAAACGCCCCGATCAACTCGTCCTGCGACAGCAGTTCGCGGTCGTCGCCCGGGCTCCAGCCGAGAAGCGCCAAGAAGTTGACCATGGCGGCTGGCAAATAGCCTTGCCTCGCGTACTCCATCACCGAGGTGGCCCCATGACGCTTGCTCAGACGCTTTTTGTCAGCGCCGAGAATCAACGGCACATGCGCAAAGCGCGGCACCGCCGCGCCGAGCGCTTCGAACAGCAACACGTGCTTGGGCGTGTTCGAGATGTGGTCGTCGCCGCGGATGACCAGGGTGATGCCCATGTCGACGTCGTCCACGACGACCGACAGGTGGTAGGTGGGGTAGCCGTCCGAGCGGACCAGGACGAAGTCCTCGATGTTGGCGCCGTCGAACTCGATGCGGCCATGCACGGCGTCGTCGAAGGCCGGCCGTCCCACCGGCACCTTGAACCTGATGGCCTTGGGCCCGCCGCTGGCCACCAACTCCGCCACCTGCCCGGCGTCGAGCGACAGGCACCGCCGGTCGTACTGCCAGGCCTCACCGCGCGCCTCGGCTTTTTCCCGCTCTTCGCGTAGCCGGTCCGCCGTGCAGAAGCAGTAGTAGGCGCGCCCCTCGTTCAGGAGCCGCGCCGCCGCCTCGCCGTAGCGGTGCAGCCGCTCCGACTGGAAGTAGGGTGCGTGCGGACCGCCGGTGACCGGACCCTCGTCCCAGTCCAAGCCCAGCCAGCGCATGCCGTCGAGGATGCCCGTGACCATGTCGGCCGACGAGCGCTCCATGTCCGTGTCCTCGATCCGCAGCACGAACACGCCGCCGTGCCGCCGCGCGTAGAGCCAGTTGAAGAGCGCGGTGCGAGCGCCGCCCACGTGCAGGTAGCCGGTGGGGGACGGAGCGAAGCGGACGCGCGGAACCACGTTCCGATTATTCCATTTCACTGCCACCGGCATGAGGTGATCGGCGACACTACTTCATGGCCACCGACCCCACGCCCGACGCCCTTGCGATCGACGCGGCGCGCCCGGTGCTGCGACATCTGGTCGCCACGCTCGCGTATCGGGCCGCCAAGGTGTTGCGCGACGCGCCGTCCTCGTTCGCCACGCGGACCTTCGGCGACTCCACGCGACGGCCCGTGCTCATCGTCGCGCACCTGGCGGATCTCATGGCCTGGGCCATCACGCTCGCGCAGGGGCAATACGTCTGGAAGGCGGAAGGCGGCGACGACTGGGATACCGAGGTCAGGCGGTTCTTCGCCAACCTCGAGGCGCTCGACCGCGCGCTCGTCACCGCGGGCACGTTCGACGGCGCGGTCGAGAAGCTGGTGCAGGGTCCGCTCGCCGACGCCCTCACGCACGTCGGCCAGCTCGGTATGCTGCGCGGGATGGCGGGAGACCCGGTCCGGCCCGAAAGTTACGCCCGCGCCGACGTCGTGGCCGGGCGGGTGGGCCCCGATCAATCGCCGCCCGGCCGGGAGTTCGACGGCGACGCGAGCGTCCGCACGTGATCACGCTTTCGTAACCATTTCGCCGGGCGAATAACTCCAGAACGCGAGAACTTGTCGTATGCTTCGCGGTCTATGACGACGACTGCCGATCCGCGCGAAACCCTCAAGCACGCGGCGATGAGCCCGCTGCAGATCTTCGTCGTGGCCGTCACGATTGCGCTCAACGCGCTCGACGGCTTCGACGTGATGTCGATCAGTTTCGCCTCGCCCGGGATCGCCACCGAGTGGGGCATCAACCGCGCCGCGCTCGGCATCGTCCTGTCGATGGAACTGATCGGCATGGCGTTCGGCTCGATCCTGCTGGGTGGGGTGGCGGACCGGATCGGCCGACGGCCGACCATGCTCGGCTGCCTGATCGTGATGGCCACCGGCATGTTCATGGTCACGACCTCGAACGGCGTGCTCGGCAGCATTCTCGCGCCGATACTGGCCTTGTTCGGAGCCAACGTCGACGTGAAGCTCGCCGATCTTTCGGGCTGGCGCGTCGTGACGGGTCTCGGCATCGGGGGCATGCTGGCCGCCATCAACGCCGTCGCGTCGGAGTTCTCCAACGAAAAGAGCCGCCATCTCAACGTGTCGCTGATGTCGATCGGCTACCCGATCGGCGCCGTGCTGGGCGGCCTCGTGGCGGCGCAGTTGCTCAAGACTGGCGATTGGCGCGCAGTGTTCTATTTCGGCTCCATGGTGACGGCCGTGCTGATCCCGGTGGTGTTCTTCGGTGTGCCCGAATCGGTCCACTGGCTGGCGCGCAAACAGCCGGTCGGCGCGCTCGCGTCAGTGAACCGCGCCATGGTCCGCATGGGTCACGCGTCCGCCTCGGCGCTGCCGATCATTCCTGCCGACGCGCGGGCGAAAACGTCGAGCGACATCTTCGGGCCCGCGATGTTCATGACCACGGTGCTGGTCACCCTGTCGTACTTCTTCCACATCACGACGTTCTACTACCTGATCAAGTGGGTGCCGAAGATCGTCGTCGACATGGGCTTCGACCCGTCGTCGGCGGCCCGCGTGCTGGTGTGGGTCAATGTGGGCGGTGCCACCGGCGGCGCGCTGTTCGCCCTGCTGACGCTGCGCTTCAATCTGAAGGCGCTGACGATGGCCGTGCTGCTGCTCTCCACGGTGATGATTACGGTCTTCGGGCGCACGCCAGCGGACCTGCAGCGCCTGATGATGATCTGCGCCCTCTCCGGGTTCTGCATCAACGCCGGCATCGTCGGCCTCTACGCGATCATCGCGCAGGCGTTCCCGACCCACGTCCGGGCCTCGGGCACCGGCTTTGCGATTGGTGTCGGCCGCGGCGGATCGGTGCTGGCGCCGATCATCGCCGGGTTCCTGTTCACGGCGGGCTTCTCGCTGCCGTCGGTCTCGGTCGCCATGGCCGCGGGGTCCACGCTGGCGGCGTGCACGCTGCTGATGCTGAAGCTCGAATCCGACAAGCCCGTGGCCGCACCCGTGAAGCCGCAGACGGCGCGCTGATCGCGGGGTCAGGGCGGTCTGAAGACCGCCCTCTACATCGACCGTCCTCTACATCGATGAAACGAAGCGTCGATCGCATCCTCACGACGCACGTTGGCAGCCTGATTCGCCCCGCCGCCCTGCGAGAACTGGGCGCGGCCGCGGCCAAGGACGGCGGCGCAGCCGCCGCGCGGTATCCCGGTGAGCTGACCACCGCCACGGCCGACGTCGTGCGCCGCCAGGTCGAGGCTGGCGTGGACGTGGTGAACGACGGTGAATACGGCAAGTCGAGCTGGGCCAACTACGTCCTCGACCGCATGACCGGGTTCGAGTTCCGTCCCGACTCGCTCTACGAACCGTTCTACCTCGGTCGGGACCGCGTGCGATTCGCCGAGTTCATGCGGACCGAGTTTCCCCGCGGGGCCAAGGGTATGCCAGGCCACGCCTGCGTCGCGCCGATCACCTACACCGGTCATGCCGCCATCCGCCGCAACATTGCCGACCTCAAGGCGGCGCTCGCGGCGTCCGGCGTCGAAGAAGGCTTTCTCACCGCCGTCGCGCCCGCCAGCACCGGCTACGACGCCTCCGACGAGTTCTACGGTGACGAGCGGACGTACGTGTTCGCCATTGCCGAGGCGCTACGCGAGGAGTACCTCGAGATCGTCAACGCGGGCCTCGTGCTGCAGGTGGACGATGCCGTCCTGGCCAACATGTACGACGAGTTCGTCTCGCAAGGCGGCCCGGAGCGGTATCGCCGGTGGGCGGAACTGCGAGTGGAGGCGCTCAATCACGCGCTGCGAGGTATCCCGGAAGACCGCATCCGGTATCACATCTGTTTCGGCAGCTGGCACGTGCCGCACGTGGCCGACGCGCCGCTCGAGGCCATCGTCGACCTGATGCTGCGGGTCAACGCCGGCGCCTACTCCATCGAGGCCGCCAACGTGCGGCACGAGCACGAGTGGCGGGTGTGGCAGCAGGTGACGCTGCCGCCTGGAAAGATCCTCATTCCCGGGGTCGTCACTCATCACACCACGACGGTGGAGCACCCGCAGGTGGTGGCCGATCGCCTGGTGCGCTTTGCCGCCCTGGTCGGGAAGGAAAACGTCATCGGCGGGACCGACTGCGGCTTTGCCCAGATCGAAGGGCTGCAGCGCGTCCACCCGCAGGTGATGTGGGCGAAGTTCGAGGCCCTGGCGGACGGCGCCCGCCTGGCCTCGAACCTGTTGTGGGGTCGCTGACGCTCGGCCTTAGTTGACGTTCACCGCCGACCAGGCCGCCGCCACCGCGTTGTATTGCGCGCTGTTGCTTCCGAAGAGATCCGATGCGGCGTTCAACGATCCCGCCCGCGCCCCCGCGTAGTTCGTGTTCGACGTGAAATACACCGTCAGCGCCCGGTACCAGATGCGCTCCGCGTCGCTGCGGCCAATGCCGGTGAGCGAGCCGTTGCCGGTGGCCTGCCGTGTGTTGCCCGCCACGCACGTGGGGCTGGCCGGATTCCCAGACGGCGCCGTGCCCTCCGCGAGCAGATAGAAGAAGTGGTTGGCGACGCCCGACGAGTAGTGGACGTTGAGCGAGCCGAGGGTGCCATACCAGCAGTCGGCCGAGGCGCCGTCGAGGCTGGGCTTGTACATGTAGCGCAGCGCGGCGTTGCCGCCCGACTTGTAGAGCTTCTCGCCGATCTTGTAGTCGGGCGTGTCGCTGGCGTTGTTGGCGAAGTACTCGACCATCGTGCCGAAGATGTCGCTCGTGCCTTCGTTCAGGCCGCCCGACTCGCCGGAATAGGTGAGATTCGCCGTACGGCTGGTGACGCCGTGCGACATCTCGTGGCCGGCGACGTCGAGCGAGTCGAAGGGGTTGAAGGTGCGGCCGTCACCGTCACCGTAGGTCATGCAGAGACACGAGTCCTGCCAGAAGGCGTTGTTGTAGCTGCGTCCGTAGTGCACCCGGTTGTAGGCGCCCTTGCCGTCGTTGGCGATGCCGCTCCGGCCGTGCCGGGTCGAGTAGTAGTCCCACGTCTTCGCCGTGCCGAACTGAGCGTCCACCGCCACGGTCTGCCGGTTGGCGAGCGTGCCGTCGCCCCAAAGATTCGTCGTGTTCGTAAACAGCGTGCCGTTGCCGCCCTGCTTGTTCTTCATGTCCACGGTGTACTGATTGCCGCGGAGGGGGTCTTTGAGCTGGAAGCCACCCGCCACCGAGTTGGTGATCAGCGACACCGTGCCGTTGAAATATCCCACGCCGGTGCCTGCGGCATCGCCTGTCTTGACGCCGTCCCACGAGTCGAGGATCGCGGCCGTGGTGGCGTCCACGATCACGTGCAGCTCGCTCGGCGTCTGATCGTCGAGCTCGCCTTCGACCACGACCTCGTAGGCCAGCGTCGCTGTGTCGCGGGCGTACACGACCAGCCCGGCCCGCGACGCCGCGGGGCGGCCGACGAACGCGGCGACCGCCTGGCGCGCTGCGCCCTGCGCCGACAACGAGGCTGTGGTCGAGAGCGCCAGCGGCGCCGCCAGCGTCTGCGAGACGCCGATGAACGCTCCAGTGTCGCTGCCGTGAATCACCAGATCGCCGCCGATGACCCTCAAGCCGCGATACTGGCGTGAGAAGCGGACGTGCTCGGTGCCGTCGGCGTCGCTGAGCGTGTCTTCGGCGACGAGCGCCTGATCCGGACCGAAGAACGTGTTGGCCGCGTTCTGGCGCACGTGGGCCTGGGCGCGGGCGATCGCGGCCGGGTTGGCGGGGGCCGCCGCCGCGATGCCGGCGTACGCCAGCACTCCGAGGGTCAGGCCGAAGAGCACTCGCAATCTCATTCCGTCCTCCTGAAAGTCGCTGGGCGGTTGCCGTGGGGGCGTTGCGTCACGGCGTTACCCGCTGAGCTATCAATCAGTATGAGGGCGGTCGCAAGAGCTGCGACGCGCCCTGATCACCGATGCGCGGAGCTGCACTGGAATTCAACGCTCGCCAGGCCTTTTCCGAACTGTCAGGTGATAGCATCGCAGTCCGCCGCGCGCGCCCCATGCCACGCATTCTTCTCATCGACGACGACGCCGCGGTGCTCGGCACGCTCCGCACGCTGCTCCAGAAAGCCGGGTACGAGACGATCGAAGCCACCGACGGCCGTGAAGGCCGCCGGATGCTCGACGGTATCGACCTCGTGATCACCGACCTGCTGATGCCGGAGGTCGACGGCGTGGACCTGCTCGGTCTGATGCGCAAGGAGGGCCGCACGGTCCCCGTCATCGCCATGTCCGGTGGCGGCCGAGTAGACCCGCGCAGCTACCTCGAAGTGGCCAAGGCGCTCGGCGCGTACGCGGCGCTCTCGAAGCCATTCGATCTCGACGTGATGCTGGCTACCGTCCGCGAGGCGCTCGCCTCTCGGGCCTGACGGTCGTTCGCGCTTTCCCTCCGCACGTCTCGCGCCGCCCGCCGGAAAGAAGGCACCAGGCGTATGACGCCTCCAGACACACCCACCGGCTCCATCGGTTCGAACTCGCGGAAAGATGCAGGCGCAGATATGCGCCGGTACGCGGCCGCCGTGCTCGCGGTCGCCGCCGCCCTGCTCTTCCGCTACGCCTTGCGCGACCTGTTCGAGCTGCGCGTGCCCTTCCTGCCGTTCTATCCCGCGGTCGTCGCCGCGTCGTGGTACGGCGGCCTCGGTCCCGGCCTGGTGGCAACGGCGCTGTCCGTCATCGCATCCGCGTTCTTTCTCCTGCCACCCGATGGGCTTGGCGTCGGCGACGTCTCCGATCGGCTGTCGCTGGCGGTATTTGCCGGGACCGGCGTGCTGATCGCGTGGCTCAACCACCGCGTGCTCGTGGCCCAGCAGGCGCACCGGACGGCCGTGGGGGTATCCTCGGCGCGCAGCGAACGTCTCGACGCGATTCTCAACACCACCGTCGACGGCATCATCGTGATCGACGCCAGGGGCCGCATCGAATCCTTCAACCCCGGTGCCGAGCGTCTGTTCGGGTATCCCGAGGGTGAGGTCCTGGGTCGCAACGTCAGCCTGCTGATGCCCTCACCCCATCACGAGGAGCACGACGCCTATCTCGCACGGTATCTCGCCACCGGCCGTGCCACGATCATCGGCGTCGGCCGCGAGGTGCAGGGGCGGCGCAAGGACGGCACGACGTTGCCGCTGCACCTGTCCGTCGGCCAGATCACGATCGCGGGCGAGCGGAAATTCACCGGTATCCTGCACGACCTGAGCGCGCGCGTCGCGCTCGAGGCGCAGCTGCGGGAGCAGGCGGCGCTGGCCAAGCTCGGCGAGATGGCGGCGGTTGTGGCGCACGAGGTGAAGAACCCGCTGGCCGGCATCCGCGGCGTGATGCAGGTGCTCGAGCAGCGCGCGGGCCATGACGGACCGAATGCGCCTGTCCTCAGGGAGATCATCGCGCGGATCGATTCGCTCGATCACATGATGAAGGACTTGCTGCTGTTCGCGCGGCCGCCCAAGCCGAAGCGCGCGCCGACCGACGTGGCACCGCTCGTGGCGAACACGGCGCGACTGCTCGCCGAAGATCCGTCGTGGCGCGACGTGGACGTGGAGGTGGACGGCGGAGCGGCCCCGGTCGCGGCCGACGCGGAGATGTTGAAGATCGTGTTCGAGAACCTCCTCATCAACGGAGCGCACGCGATGCAGGGTCACGGACGCATCCGTGTCGCCATCGACGAAGTGGACGCCATGTGTCAGATTGCCTTCACTGACGCGGGCCCCGGCATTCCGCCCGACGTCCGCGAGAAGGTGTTCATGCCGTTCTTCACCACCAAGTCGCGCGGATCGGGTCTGGGCCTGCCCACCGCCAAGCGCTTCGTCGAGGCCCACGACGGGCAGATCGCCATCGACTGTCCTCCGGCTGGGGGGACCACTGTCGTGGTCAGGATCCCGATGGGTGGGTCGTGAGCGCAGTCTCGCGATCGGGCCTCTCCAGCGCGACGACGCGCGCGCTCACCGGCCGTCGTGCGGCGCCGCCTCCCGATCAGCTGCTCGATATTGGCCAGGTGATTGCGAGCCCGGAGACGCAGCTCCAGTACCGCATCGAGCGTCTCCTCGGCACCGGCGGGTTCGGCCAGGCGTTCCTGGCACGCCGTCTCGGGCGCTCGGCCGACGTGCCCGAGGTGGTGTGCATCAAAGCCAGCCGGCGCATCGACGGCTGGCTGCGAGAGGCGTATTTCGGCCAGCTGCTCGACGGCCACGAGCGGGCGATCCGCGTCTTCGACACCTTTCCGCTGACGGCCGGCGCTGGCGTGGTCTATTGCCTGACGCTCGAACTGGCTCGTCACGGCGACCTGAGCGCGTTTCTGCGGCGCGATCGTCGCGGCTTTACCGAAGCGGCCGTTCGCCGCGAAATCGCCGGCATCCTCGAGGTGCTCGGCAGGCTCCATCGCGGCCAGATGCTGCATCGCGACCTGACGCCGGTGAACGTCTTCGTCTGCGACGATCGCCGGCTCAAACTCGGCGACTTCGGCATCGTCAGGCAGCAGAGCGACCAGCGAGGCATCACGGCGCGGACCATGAACGCGCTGACCGCGCCGAGCGAGTTCCTGGCGCGCACGGCGCCGAAGTGGCAGGCGCGCGACGACGTCTACCAGGTGGGGCAACTGCTGGCCATGCTGGTGAAGGGCGACGCCAACGCCCGCATCCGCACCGCCGACGTGCGCGCGTTGTCGTGCAGCGATCACCTGAAGGAAATCATCTACCGCTGCATCGGCGAGCGGCGGAAGCGCTACGAGGACGCGCAGGAGCTGATCGACGCGCTGCGCACCCGGCCCGCGCCGCTCAAGACCGGCGTGCTCAAAACGCTGAGGGGCGCGCACCTCGCGTTCACCGGCATTCTCAGCCGCACGCGGGCCGAGGCAGCAAAGGCGGCGAAGCGCGCCGGCGCGATTGTGCACGGGGCCCCGTCGTCGAAGACCACGGTGGTTGTGCGCGGTCGTCCCAATCCGCTGCAGGCTGCCGGGCGCGAGGGCGGGTTGAAGCTGATGGAGATCAAGCGCCTGCGCGAGAAGGGGCAGCGGATCACCCTCCTGAGCGAAGCGCAGTTCTGGAAGCTGGTGGGACGCCGGCCAGCGTAGTTTCCCGCTACGGAGCGGGGGTCTCTAGACCGCCCGGCACGAATGCCGTCCCAGCTCGGCCGGTGCTTTGGAATCCTGTTGTGGTGAGGTGGCGTGAGGACTAGGATCAGCGGCCCCAACGGTATCCACTCAGGAGGCTGCGATGATGCTCATAGCTCGTCGAATCGCCGTCTTCGCCGTCGCACTCGCTCCCGTCTCGATGGCACCACTCTCGGCGGCCGGCCAGGCGCCAGACCCGGCCAAGGATCCCGTGATCGGCACCTGGCAGCTGGACGTCTCCAAGTCGAAGTACAGCCCTGGACCCGGCCCGAAGAGCGAGACTCGCGTCTATCGCTGGACCGGCGACAGCGTTTTGGCCGTGATCACGAGAACGCATCGGGACGGCCGGGTCGAGAAGATCGAATACGGTGCCGACCAGGACAGCGTCAATCACGTCAACGGCACACCGGACTACGACGCGGTGACGCTCAAGAGAGTGAATGCCTTCACCTCCGAGGCGACGCTCTCCCATGCCGGGCGGCTGTTCGGGACCGCCCGACGGGTGATCGAGCCAGACGGGATGAGCATGGTGATCACGTTCCGTCAGGAGGGCCAGCCGCCGATCACCAACGTGTCCGTGTATACCAAGGTGGGCCCGTAGAGTCGTAGAGGCGGTTCCGCGACGAGGAGGGATCGCCATGCGACTGGTCCGATTCGGCGGTGCCATGAGCCTCGACGGCTACATCGCGGGTCCCAACGGCGAGCACGACTGGATCGTGATGGATCCGGACATCGACTTCGCCGGCCTCATTCGTCAGTTCGACACGTTCCTCATCGGGCGCAAGACCTTCGACGCAATGCGGCGGATGGGCAACGACACGAAGTCCACGCGGGGCATCATGAACATCGTGTTGTCGCGTACCTTGAAGCCGGCCGATTACCCCCGTGTGCGCGTGGAATCCGATGCCGAGCGGGTCGTGACGGAGCTCCGCGTCCAACCCGGGAAGGACATCGCCATCTTCGGCGGCGGCGAGCTGTTTCGCAGTCTCCTGGCGGTGGGCCTTGTGGATCGCGTCGAAATGTCGCTGATTCCCGTGCTGCTCGGCGGCGGCATCCCGTTGCTGCCGCCACCAGCGGGCCGAACTGCCCTCAAGCTGCGGTCGCAGCGGCTCTACCCGAAGACCGGAACGATCGGGCTCGAATACGAGATCGTCCGGGCCTGACGCGCGCGATCGCGGGTCTCTTGCTTCTCGTGTAGCCGCGGGTCTTCAGACCCGCCTCACCATTCGCCTCGTCCTATCCCCGGTGTTTGGAGACGTAGTCAAGGACGAACGGGTTGGTGCTCCGTTCGCGGCCAATCGTAGTATCCGGACCGTGGCCGGGATGGACGACTGCGTCGTCACCCAGCGGAAACAACACCCCGGTAATCGACCGCATCAGCACCTCGTAATCGCCGCCAGGCAGGTCGGTCCGGCCGATCGACCCAGCAAAGAGGGTGTCCCCCACAAACAGGTGCGGCGGCCCGGGTTGGCCCGGCCGGGCGATCTGCAGGCACACACCACCTGGGCAGTGACCGGGGGTGTGATGGACCGTCACCACGTAGTCGCCGAACCCGAGCGGCGAGCCGTCGAAGAAGGCGTCGATGGGCGGCTGCGGCCTGACCCGCAGGCCGAACATGCGCCCGTGCTCCACTGCCTGCTCGTAGAGGAAGAGGTCGTCGCGGTGGAGGTGCACGGGCACCTCGAGCGCCTCCTTGGCAGCGGCGACGCCCGTCACGTGATCCACATGAGCGTGCGTCAGGAGGATGCGTTGAATCTGCACGTCGGCCTCGAATGCCGCCCCCAGCAGCTCGTCCACCTCGTCGCCTGGGTCGATGAGCACCCCCTCGCGCGTGCGCTCGCAGCCGACGACGAAACCGTTCTTGTAGAAGGGGCCGACCGCTCGAACCTCCAAGATCATGGGCGGGATGGTACTACTGGCGCTGGCAGGCTCAGGGCAAAGGGCTTAGGGCTTAGGGCTTAGGGCTTAGGGCGCGGATTGCTTGCTGGCGTTTGAAGAGTACGCTTGTAACAAGCGTACTCCCGGGCGTAAGGAAGCTGACCAGGCCTTAAGCCCTAAGCCCTAAGCCCTGAGCCATCCATGATCCTCGCCGCCATCGACGACCTCTTCTTCTCGATCAAGATCAAGACCGCGGCGAAGACGCTGGGAGCCGAGGTGTATTTCGAACGCGCGCCGGATCAGGTGCTCGAGTCGATTCGGACCAAGGCGCCGCGGCTGGTCATCTTCGACCTCGACAGCGTGAAGCTGCGGCCGCTCGAGGTGCTCGCGGCGATGAAGGGGGACCCGGCGCTGCGAGACGTCGCGACGCTCGGGTTCGTGTCACACGTGCACGCCGACCTGATTGCGGCGGCACGGGCGGCTGGCATCGATCAGGTGCTGGCCCGCTCGGCGTTCGTGGACCGGCTGGGATCGATTCTCCAGTCCGGCCACTAGCGCCGGCGCGTCAATTCACGTCGCCCCGCAGAATGGAGAGATGGAGCTGCGCGATTTCAGGTGACGGACTCGCCCCGAGCTCGTCGCGAAGGCGCTCACGGCACGTCGCGAACACACGCAACGCCTCGGCCGCGTCGCCCGCGCGGAGGTGCAGCTTCATCAACTGCTGGTACGCCGACTCGCGAAGCGGATCGAGGTCGACGATCTGGATGGCGTACTGCACGGCCGACACGAGATCGCCCGTCTCGGCGCCGACGGCTGAGAGGCACCGTAGGCTGCGAATCAGCATCGACGACAGGCTTTGGCGCTGCCGCTCGATCCACGGTGCGTCCTCCGAAGGAAGGAACGGGCGCCGCGCGATCACCGCCGCGATATTGGCGTGACTCCACGCGGCCGCGTGATCCTGCCTGCGCCCTGCCCCTTCCGCTTCGTCGATCGCGTTGGCGGCGCCCTCGAGGTCCAGCCAGGTATCCGCCGGGAGCCGCAGCGCGATCGCCCCGTTCTGGCCGGCGATGTCGGCGCCGCACGGAATGCGTCGCAGCAGTCCTCTCAGCCGGCTCAACACGGCGCTGAGTGTGGTATCCGCCTCACGCGGCGGCGAGTCTCCCCACAGCACCTCGGTGAGCTCGGCACGGGGCACCGTCCGGTGCGTGTCGGCCGCCAGGTAGGCGAAAACGAGACGGCCCTGACGCCCGGGAAATGCGGCTTCATCGAGGATCAGCGTTCCCGCATGCTCGATGGCGAGGCGCCCGGTGAGATAGATCCGCGTGGCCACGCAGGCTGCAATCCTTTTGCAAGGTGGCGACAAGGTGCCGTGGCTATAGTAGCGGCTTCAGGAGGCACCTATGGAGAAGATCATCAATTGCCCGTGCGGCTTCGTCCTTCGCGGCGCCTCGGACGACGAGGTGGTGAAAAAGGCCCAGGAGCACGCGAAGAGCGTGCACGCGATGGAGCTCACGCGCGAGCAGGCACTGCAGATGGCGAGGCCCGCGTGACGGCCCCGGCGACGCCCCCGAAGTAGCGCGCCTCCGTGGCGCCGGCGGCTAGGATCCCGCCCTCGACTGCCAGAACCACCAGGCGAGGCCCGCGATCACGAGGACGACGGCGGCGAAACGCAGCACCCGGCCGATGCTCGTGGCCGGCACGTGCGCATCATCGGCCTCGTCGCCGGCCCCGCCCTGCGCGTCGATGAGCGCCACCACCCCGCGGAGCTCCGACGCGAAGGCCGCGGCCGACTGCGGCCGCGAGCCGGGATTGGGCGCGACGGCGCGAAGTACGACCGCGTCGAGCTCCGGCGGCACGTGGCGGTTCGACGAGCTCGGCGCCGCGGCGCCTTTGGGGTTGGGCCGCTTGGCAGTGAGCATCTCGTAGAGGATCGCCCCCGCGGAATAGATGTCGGAGCGGTCGTCGGCGGGCTGTCCGGTCGTTTCCTCGGGCGCCACGTAGTCGAGCAGCCGCACCTCGGCACCGTCGTGGCCGGCGGTCGTGTAGCCGCCGTGCGCGGCCAGCTCGAACGCTGGAATCTTGGCGTGCCCGCGCTGCGTCATGGCCACCGATTCCGGGCTCAGGCCACCGTGCACGAACCCGTTCGCGTGGGCGTCGGCAATGGCGTCGGTAATCTGGATCGCGGCTTCGACGGCACGCTGGACGTTGAGGGGCTGGCCGGCCATCTCCGCACGCAGCGACTGTCCTTTGAGGAACTCGAACGCCAGGTAGACGCGGCCCTCGTGCTCGCCGGCGTCGAAGAGCGTGGTCACGTTGGGATGCGATAGCACGGTCATGGCGCGCGCCTGCGCCACGAGCGCCGCGCGCGAGTCGGCGCCGCTGGTGAAGTCGGCGGGCAGCAGCCGCAGGGCGACCGTGCGCCCGAGACGCGTGTCGCGGGCGCGATACAGCTCGCCCGGCCCGGCCGGCTCGAGCCGCTCGAGCAGGTTGAAATGGGCTACGACGCCGATGGGACCAAGGGCATTCACGGGCGGTCGGACTCGATCACAGTCTGCAGCAGTTCCTTGGCGTCGCCAATCTGCTCGATCACGAACGCGATGTCCAGCGTCGGCTTTCCCGGCGTGCGCGCGCTCTGGCAGTAAACGCCGTGCTGCCCTACCAGCGCGAGCGCGTCAGTGAGCAGGTCCAGCGCCACGGCCAGCCGGCCGCGCGACGCGCCCATCATCGTCTCGTGCAGTTCGAGCTGCTCGCGGTGCTTGTCGAAGACGGTCACGTCAGACCTTTCGGGGAGGCTGCGACGGGCGCAGCTCGATGCGGCTGGGAAGACTGCGAGAGGCGTGGCCGAGCAGATCCACGATCACTTGCGCCACGTCATCCGGCTGAAGCGCCCACGAGCTCTTGTCGCGGCCGCCGCTGCCGAACGACGTGTCGACCGATCCCGGCGCCACGCCCGCGACCCGGATGCCGTCGTGCCGCACTTCCTGCATCAGCGCCGACGTGAAGGCGTCCACCGCCGCCTTCGTGGCGCAGTAGGCGGCGCCGCCGGCAAAGGGGCCGGTGGCCGACAAGCTGCTGACGTTGATGATCCAGCCGCCGCCGCGAGCACGCAGGTGTGGCAGCGCCGCACGCGTGGTGTTGAAGATGCCGGTGACGTTGGTGTCGAACATCAGCCGCCAGTCGTCGTCGGAGAGATCCGCGACGTTGCGGAACACGCCGACGCCGGCGTTGTTGACGAGCGCATCGAGGCCGCCGAACCGCGACACGGCGGCGGCGCACGCGGCGACCATGTCGCCGGCGCGGCGCACGTCGGCGCGGATGGTCAGGAACGAACCCGGCGCCGCACGCTCGAGCGCAGCGGCTGCCGACACGAGGCCCGCGTCGGACGTGGCGGTCACGGCAACGGAAGCGCCGCGCGACGTCAGCGCGAGCGCCGTGGCGAGCCCGATACCCCTCGAACCACCGGTGACGAGCGCCACCTTCCCAGTCATCGAATCCGACGGCTCACTTGAGGCCCCTCGAGTCCTGAGCCACACAAGAGAACTTCCGCATAATCACTACAATACTTCACGCACTCATGGCATCGGTGGCCGTCATCGGCGCGGGCGAAGTAGGCGCAGCGGTCGCACAGGCTCTGGCCATGCGCGACCGGGTATCGCGCGTGCTTCTGGTGGACGCGGCTGCTGGCGTGGCGGCGGGCAAGGCGCTCGACATCCAGCAGTCGGGTGCCGTGGCCGGCTTTCACACCAGGCTCGAAGGCACCGACGATCTCACCCGCGTGATGGGCGCGGCCGCCTGCGTGATCGCGGACCGGCACGGCCAGCCGCCGGCGGAGTGGGCCGGAGACGAGGGGCTCTCGCTCCTCCGGCAGTTGCTGCCCTGTGCCGGCGACGCTCCGCTCATCTTCGCAGGGCCCGGACAGGCGGGCCTGATGCAGACGGCCAGCCGCGAGCATCATGTGCCTCGCGCTCGCCTGGTCGGCTCGTCACCGGAAGCCTTCGCCTCCGCCGTCCGTTCGATGATCGCACTCGAAGCCGGGTGCTCGCCTGCCGAGGTCGTGCTCGCGGTGCTTGGCGTGCCGCCGAAGGGACTGGTGGTTCCCTGGAGCGAAGCGGCGATCGGCGGCTTCGGGCTGGAGCGCGTGCTGACGCCGGTACAGCTGGCACGGGTCCAGGCGCGCACGGCCCGGTTGTGGCCGCCCGGGCCGTACGCACTCGGCCTTGCCGCGGCCGTCGCGGCCGAGGCGGTCGTCACATCGTCGCGCCGGGCGCTCAGCGTGCTCATCGTCCTCGACGGCGAGTTCGGGGTCCGGAACCGCGTCGGCGCGATGCCGGCGCTGCTCGACGCCAGAGGCGTGGCACGCGCTCACGCCCCCGCGCTCACGACGCGCGAGCGCGTCCTGCTCGATACCGCGCTGGCCACCTAGACCGGGCGGTCTGAAGACCGCCCGCTACACCTACTCGGCTCCTACCTGACCTACCTGACCCACCCGACCCACCCGACCTGCTAGCATTCGGCCATGCGTTCGTTGGTTGCGGCCGCGGTGCTCGCGCTCGCTTGTGCCGCCGCGGCTGCACCGGCCGATATCCAGCCGGTCGCCCTGCTCGACCACATCAAGTTCCTGTCGTCGGACGAGCTGCAGGGCCGAGGAGACGGGTCGCCCGAGCTCGAGCGTGCGGCCGATTACATCGCCGAGCAGTTCCGCGCCATCGGCCTCCAGCCGGGCGGCGACGGCGCCACGTGGTTCCAGCCGTTCGAGCTGGTGGCCGGACTCACGGTCGGCGAACGCAACGAGTTGTCACTCAGCTTCGGGAACCGGACCGCGCGGTTCGCGCTCGGCACCAGCTACTATCCGCTCGCCGCGCCCGCGAACGAATCCACCGACACGGCCTCGGCCACCCTCGAGGGCGTGCCGCTCGTCTTCGCCGGCTATGGCCTCGTGGTCCCGTCGATCGGCTACGACGACTACAGGCGCGTGGACGTGGAAGGCAAAGCGGTGGTGATCTTCAGCCACGAGCCGCAGGAGCGGCTGTCGGGCAGCCCCATGAACGGCGCACGGCCGGTGATGGAGTCCACGCTCGCCGCCAAGGAAGGCGCCGCGCGATCCCGCGGTGCAAAGGCGCTCATCGTCATCGGCGACCCGATCCACCTGCTGGATCAGGCCGACTACACGCTCTTCTCGAAAGACCCCGATGCCGAAGACCGTCCGATCCCGGTACTGCGTGTTCGCCGCCGCGAAGTACAGCCGCTCGTCGACCAATATCAGCTCGACGGGCTGGCCCGGCTCATCGACGCCAACCTGGCACCCCGCTCGATGGCCCTGAACGGCGCCACCTTGACCTACGTGGAGCATCTGGCCAAGAACCGCCGCACCGTGCGCAACGTCGTCGGCGTTCTGCCGGGCAGCGACCCGGTTCTCGCGAAGGAGGCCATCGTCATCGGCGCCCACTACGATCACGTGGGCCGCGGCGGCCACCTGTCGATGTCACCCGAACGCACCGGCGAAGTCCACAACGGCGCCGACGACAACGCCTCCGGCACGTCCTCGGTGATCGAGATCGCGCGGCAGGCCATGGCCAATCGGGCGCGCTTTCCGCGCACGCTCGTGTTCGTGGCGTTTGCGGGCGAGGAGCGCGGGCTGCTGGGGTCGGCGCACTACGTGGAGGGCCCTGCAGTGCCCGTCGACGACACGATTGCCATGCTGAACCTGGACATGGTGGGCCGGGCGCGCGGCAACGTGGACGTGAGCGGCCTCGAGTACGCCCCGTCGATCGAAGACGACCTCAAGAATGCGGCGCAGGGACTCCGCGGCCTCAGCATCAAGCGCGAAGGACCTGGCGCGGGCCGCAGTGACGATTCCTCGTTCCAGGCGCGGCGCATCCCCGCCATCAACTTCTTCACCGGCTTCCACGGCGACTATCACCGGCCAGGTGACGACTGGGAGAAGATCGACGCCCAGGGCACGTCGCAAATCGCGACGCTCGCCTTCGAGCTCGCGGCCCGTCTGGCAGCACGCCCGGCCCGGCCCGAGTTCGTGCAGCGCTGACGCCGCTCATGGTCCTCGTGGCCATTCTCGTCGCGACGGCCCTGATCCTGGTCAACGCCGTCTACGTGGCGGCGGAGTTCGCCGCCGTGAGCGTGCGCCAGAGCCGGCTGCGGCACCTGGCGGCGGACGGCAACCAGTTCGCGCGCTGGCTGCTGCCGCGACTGGCAACGCCGCCGGCGCTCGATCGCTACATCGCCGCGTGCCAGATCGGCATCACCGTCTCGAGTCTCGTCCTCGGCGCCTACGCGCAGTCCACGCTGGCCGTCTGGCTCGCGCCGCAGCTGGCCAGCCTGGGTGGCCTGCAGCCGCTCGCGGCGCAGTCCACGGCGGCCGCCATCGTGCTGCTGGTGCTCACCGCGGCGCAGGTGATTTTCGGCGAGCTGGTGCCCAAGTCGCTGGCGCTGCAGTACCCGACGCCGTCGGCCCTCTACACCCTGCCGCCGATGGTGGCCTCGCTCTGGATCTACCGGCCGTTCATCCACTGGCTGAACGGCAGCGGGCTGCTGCTGCTGCGCCTGCTCGGCGCGCCGCAGCAGGCGCACCGCCACATCCATTCGCCCGACGAAATCGAGCTGCTCATCGCCGAGAGCCGCGAGGGCGGGTTGCTCGAGCCCGACGAGCACCGTCGCCTGCAGCGCGCGCTGCGCCTCAATCTGCGCCAGGCCAAGCAGCTGATGGTGCCGCGCACGCGGATGGCCGCGCTCGAAGTGGAGACGCCGCTGTCGGAGGTGATCGGTGTCGTGGCCGCCAGCCCGTATTCACGGCTGCCCGTGTATCGCGGCTCACTCGACGACATCGTCGGCGTGCTGCACACCAAGGATCTGGTGCGGTGGCTGGTCAAGGGCCGGCAGGCGGGCACCACGCTCGAGACCCTGAGCCGGCCGATCAGCGCCGTCCACGAGAGCGTGACCGCCGACCGGGTGCTGCGGCACATGCGGGAGCGCCGATCGCACCAGGCGCTCGTCGTGGACGAGTTCGGTGGCACCTCGGGCGTGGTCACACTGCAGGACGTGCTCGCCGAGTTCCTCGGCGAAGTGGGGGATGAGTTCAAAGCCGCCGAGCCGGTTGCCGAGCCGATCGTGGGCGGCCGGGTGCGGCTGCCCGGAGCGATGGCCGTGGTGGATGCCGAGGCGGCGCTCGACGCGTCCTTCGAGACCGATGCCACGACCGTGGGCGGCTACGTTACCGCCGCGCTCGGCCGGCTGCCGGTGCCGGGCGATACGGTGACGATCGATGGGTACTCCTTCCGCGTCGAGCGTGTGGCCGACCGCGCCATCGAGTCGGTCGTCGCCACGCGGGTCAGCCCGACCGACGAAGAAAGAGCCGAGGCGTGACCGAGCTCCTGGTGCCGTTCGGAATCATCGCCGCGCTGGCCGTTGCCAACGGGCTGTTCGTGGCCGCCGAGTTTGCCATCGTCGGCGCGCCGCGGGCCAACGTCGAACACCAGGCGGCGCAGGGCGGGCGCCTGGCCGCGCGCGTCGCGCGCATCCTCGCCAACCCACGCCGTCTCGACCGCTACATCGCCACGACCCAGGTCGGCATTTCGGCGGCGAGCCTCGGACTGGGCATGTACGGCGAACGGGTGCTGGCCGGACAGATCGCGGCGTGGCTCGCGCCGCTCGACCCCATGGGCTGGGTGGCGAGCCACGCGCTGGCCAGCGGCTTGGCGGTGGGTGTGCTCACCTACATCCACATCGTGGTGGGAGAAATGGTGCCCAAGGGGCTGGCGCTGCAGTCGGCGCTGCGCACCTCGCTCTACGTGTCGCCGATCATCGAGGCGATCGAGATTGCCCTCCTGCCGCTGGTGTGGGTGCTCAACGCCGCGGGTAACGGACTGCTGGCGCTCATGGGCGTCAAGCGCACCGAGAACGAGGCCGAGCGCTATCACACGACCGAAGAGCTGCAGTTCATCATCGAAGAGAGCCACGAGGGCGGCATGCTGCGCGGCGAGTCGGGCCGCATCCTGCGCGAGCTGTTCGAATTCGGCAACCTCACGGCCGGCGAGGTGATGGTGCCGCGCGTCCGCCTGGTCGGGATTCCGGTCGGCACCACGATGGATGGGGTCCAGGAGATCATCCGCAACGCCCCGCACACACGGTATCCGGTCTACTCCGGCGACCTCGATCACATCGCCGGCAGCGTGCACGTCAAGGGGTTGCTTCGCGACATCGTCGCTGGCGCACCTGTCACCGCACGCGACGCGCGGCCGCTGCCGCACGTGCCCACGACGACGCCGCTGGACGCGGTGCTGGCCGCGATGCGCCGCGGGCGCGCGCACATGGCCGTGGTGATGGACGAGCACGGCGGCACCGCGGGCGTCGTCACGATTGGCGACCTGTTCGTAGAGGTCGTCGGCGACATCGACGAGGACCGCGGCCGGCCGCCCATCGCCAAGGACGCGCTCGGGCGGCTGGTCGTGCGGGGGACAGTGCGGCTGACCAGCGCCGGCGACGCGCTGGGCGTGCCGCTCGAGCATCCTGCCGTCCAGTCGGTGAGCGGTCTCGTGCTGGCGCTGCTCGATCGGCCGGCGGTCGTGGGCGACGTGGTCACGTGGGGCCACGTGCGGATCGAGGTGACCGCCGTCGCGGGCCGCGGCGTAGCCGAAGCGGCCATGACGAAGCTGCCAACGTCCGCCACCTGATCGCGAGCAAGACCGCGAACACGCAGCGGGCGGTCTTCAGACCGCCCGGCTGATCTCCCGATCGAACACGTCCGCGAAGTGGTGGGCGATCCGCTCCTGGACTTCCTCCAGCGCGATCGACCGGCCGGCCGCCTGCTCGAGTGAGGTCACGCCGCGGTCGGCAATGCCGCACGGGACGATCAGCTGGAAGTGATCCAGCCGTGTCGAGACGTTGAACGCGAACCCGTGGCTGGTGATCCAGCGCGAGATGCGGACGCCGATGGCGCCGATCTTCTCGGCGCCGATCCACGCTCCGGTCAGCCCCTTGATGCGCCCGGCCTGCAGCCCGTAGTCCGCGCAGGTACGAATCATCACTTCTTCGAGATCGCGGACATAGCGGTGCACGTCCTGCCGATCGGGACGAAGGTCCACGATCGGGTAGCCGACGATCTGCCCGGGGCCGTGATACGTGACGTCGCCGCCGCGGCCGGTCTCCTCCACCGCGATGCCCAGCTCGGCGAGACGTTCCAGAGTGGCCACCACGTTCGAGCGGCCGCCATCGCCTTTGACGCCGAGCGTAATCACGGGCGGATGCTGCAGCAGGAGCAGCAGGTCGCCCACGCGCTCCGCCCGGCGGTCCTCGACCAGCGCGCGCTGCATCGCAAGCGCCTCGGGATAGCTCACCGTCCCGAGCCGGCGCACCTGGAGGACGCGTCGCGCCACGGTCTGGCTCATCGTGTCAGAGCCAGGCCGGATCGAACTGTTCCAGCCGCCGCTTCAGATCGGCCATGAACTCGTCGGCGGCAAAGCCGTCGATCAGGCGATGGTCGAAGCCGAGTGTGAGGTAGGACATCGTGCGGATCACGAGCTCGTCGTTCACCACGACGGGGCGCTTCTCCACCGCCCCGACGCACAGGATGGCCACCTGCGGCTGGTTGATGATCGGCAGGCCAAACTGTGCGCCCAACTGGCCGGGGTTGGTAATCGTGAACGTGCCGGCGTGCACTTCCTCCGGCTTGAGCTGCTTGGCGCGCGCGCGTTCGGCGAGGTCCGCAATCGCCTTGCTCAGATCGACGGTGCTCAGGCCATCGGCGTGCTTGACCACCGGTACGATCAGCCCGCCGTCGAGCGCGACCGCGATGCCCAGGTTGATGTCCTTCTTGTAGACGATCGTGTCACCGTCGAGCGCGGCGTTCAGCACCGGGTAGGCCCGCAGCGATTCGCAGCACGCCCGGGCGATGAACGTCATGTAGGTGAGCCGTGCACCGGCGCGCTCGTAATCGGCCTTCTTCTGCCGCCGGAGGCCGTCCACCGTGCTGAAGTCCACGTGGAAGACCGTGTGCACGTGGGCCGCCGTGCGCCGGCTGAGCACCATGTGCTCGGCAATCTTGCGGCGCATGACCGAGAGCGGCTTCACCTCGATCCGCTCACCCGGCTGGTATGCGGGAACGCGCAGGCCCGTCACGCCTCCGGGACGCGTGGCCGGCGTGGAGTCGGCGCGGTCGATGTAGCCGATGATGTCGCGTTTGGTGACCCGGCCGCCGATGCCGGAGCCGGTGAGCGCCTCGATGTCGATGTTGTGGTCGTGCGCGATGCGCCGCACGACCGGCGACGACTTCCGGCGCCGCAGGTCGTCGAGCGTCGATCCGCGGGCGCGCGTGGCCGCGCCGTTCGCGCGTGGATACGGCGACGGCGGCACTGCCGCGGGCGCGGGCGCAGCAGTCCGCGGGGCCGGCACGACGGGTGCCGGGGCGGCGGGGGCCTCAGGGGCCGCACTCGCGTCTCCCGGTGCAACGGCCTCTCCGGCAGCACCAATCAGGCCGACGACGCTGTCCACGGGCACCGTCTCGCCCTCGTTGACGCGGATCTGCAGCAGCACGCCGGCGGCCGGCGACGGGATCTCCGCATCCACCTTGTCGGTGGAAATCTCGAACAAGGGCTCGTCGCGATCGACCGCGTCGCCGACCTTCTTCATCCAGCGGACGATCGTGCCTTCCGCGATCGACTCCCCCATCTGGGGCATGACGATGGGTGTGGGCATCGTTGGCCTTGGGCCTTAGGCCTTGGGCCTTGGCTCTGGATTGCTCTCTAAGAACATTCGGACCGCTCGCTTGTCAACAAGACCAAGGGCCCGCAAGCCCAAAGGTCCAAAGCTGAAGGCTACAGGTCTCACAGGTGAATGGCGGCGCCATGGGTGGCATGCGCCGCCTCTCCTACTGCTTCGGCAAACGTCGGATGCGCGTGGATGGTTTTGATTAGTTCCTCCACGGTGCACTCGAGCCGGAGCGCCAGCACGGCCTCGGCGACGAGCTCGGTGGACCGCGGACCGATCATGTGCACGCCGAGCACCTCGTCGTATTTTTGGTCGGCGACGATCTTGACGAAGCCCTCGGACTCGCCGGCCATCTTGGCGCGGCCCAGCACGCCGAAGGGGAACGAGCCGACCCGTACTTCGTAGCCGCGCTTCCTGGCCTCGGCCTCGGTGAGCCCGACGCTGCCGATCTCGGGGTCGCAATAGGTGCAGCCGGGCACGTGGTCGAAGTTGAGCGGCTTCGTCTCCTGACCGGCGATGCGCTCGGCCACGAGGATGCCCTCGGCCGACGACACGTGCGCGAGCTGGGGATGGACGCTGCCGTTGCCGAGCGTCACCACGTCGCCAATCGCTGAGATGTTGGGGACCGACGTGCGATAGAGCTCGTCCACCTTGATGTAGCCGCGCTCCATCGCCAGGCCGGCATCCTCGGCGCCCAGCCCCGTGGTCACCGGCCCGCGACCGGTGGCCACCAGGAGAAGCTCGGCCGACAGCCGCGCCGTGGCGCCGTCCGGCGTCTGCGCCTCGATGTCGACGCCCTTGGCGCCGGCCACGGCCTTGGTCACTTTGGTGCCGGTCAAGACGGTGATGCCCTGCTTTTTGAACGACTTCTCGAGCTCGGCGGAGACGGCCTCGTCCTCCACCGGCACGAGCCGCGGCAGCAGCTCGATGATCGTGACGGTGCTGCCGAAGCGGCGGTAGATCGAGGCGAACTCCACGCCCACGGCGCCGCTGCCCATGATCACGATCGACTTCGGCACTGCCTTGAGGTGGATGGCCTCGTCGCTCGTGATGATGCGGGTGCGATCGATCTCGATGCCCGGCACGCTGCGCGCGTAGGAGCCGGTGGCCACGATGATCTCGGCGGCCTGCAGCTCCTGCGCGTCGCCGTCGGTGACCACCACCTTGCCCTTGCCGGCCAGGCGCGCCGTGCCCTTGATCCAATCGATCTTGTTCTTCTTGAACAGGTACTCGACGCCCTTGGTGAGCCCGCCGACGATCTTGTCCTTGCGGGTCTGCACCTGGCCCATATCGATGGCCGGCGTACCGGCCGGAATGGTCACGCCCCACTCCTTGGCGTTCTGCACCACCTTGAGCGCGTGGGCGTGCTCGAGCAGCGCCTTGGTGGGGATGCAGCCCCAGATCAGGCAGGTGCCGCCGAGCGCCTTCTGCTTCTCGACGACGGCCACCTTCTTTCCGAGCTGCGCCGCGCGGATCGCGGCCACGTAGCCGCCGGTTCCGGCGCCAATCACAACGACGTCGTATGGGTTCGCCAAGGGTCCTCCGCCCGCGCGTACGCGCGGGCCATTAAACACTGCCGCGAGCGAGGCCGAGCCAGGAACTATCCGGGGCGGCGCCACGCTCGCCTTGGCACGTTAATCGGGGCAATTCCACAGTGTCAAGGATCAGGCGGTTATACTCGCGCCATGGCCGAGCTCCGTCGAACGGTGCTCGTCGTGGACAGCGACGAGGCGAGCCGCGAAGCCCTGAGCGGCGCGCTGCGCCGCGACCACCGCGTGCTGCGCACCGCCACCGGCGAGAGCGCCATCCACATGGCCGAGCGCGAGGGCGTGGACGTGATGCTCCTCGACGTCACGCTCCCCGGCATCAGCGCCATCGACGTCCTCAAGATCGTCAAGGAGAACTATCCCCACATCGCCGTCGTGGTCACCTCCCCGGGCGAGGAACTGGCCGTCGCGATTGAGGCGATGCGGCACGGCGCCTTCCACTACATGGCGAAGAACGCGGGCGATGACGCCGTCCGCACGCTGGTGGCGAGCGCCTGCGAACGTCAGGACCAGAACCGCAGTTTCCTGCGCCTCAGCGCCGAGCTCGCCGAACAGGGGGAGCGCGAGTTCGTGGTCGGCGCCAGCCGGGTCACGCGCGAGATCGTCGACCTGGTGCAGCGCATCGCCAGGCGGCCCGCCACGGTACTGGTGCTGGGCGAGAGCGGCACCGGCAAGGAACTGCTCGCGCGCCTCATCCACCGGCAGGGCAGCGATGGGGGAGCGCCGTTCGTCGCGGTGAACCTCGCGGCCATCCCGAAGGAGCTCATCGAGAGCACGCTCTTCGGCCACGAGAAGGGCGCGTTCACCGGCGCCATCAAGCAGCAGATCGGCAAGTTCGAGCTGGCGTCGGGCGGCACGCTGTTCCTCGACGAGGTGGGCGACCTGCGGATGGACCTGCAGGCCAAGCTGCTGCGCGCGATTCAGGAAGGCGAAATCGAGCGCGTCGGCGGCACCCACCCGATCAAGACCAGCTTCCGCCTGATTGCCGCCACCAACGTCGATCTCGACAAGGCGGTGCGCGAAGGCCGCTTCCGCGAGGATCTCTACTTCCGCCTCAACATCATCCCGATCCGGATGCCGGCGCTGCGCGACCGCATCGAAGATCTGCCGGAGCTCGCCAACTTCTTCCTGCGCCGCTACAACGTGAGCTACCGTCGCAGCGTGCAGGGGATCGCCGAGTCGACGCTGAAGATCCTCTCGGCGCACTGGTGGCCCGGCAACATCCGCGAGCTCGAGAACCTGATCGCGCGGCTCGTGGCCGTGACCGAGAAGGAATGGCTCACCGACGAGGACCTGCCCTACGACTTCCTGGTGAACCCCGGCGCCTCGCCGGCGCCGACCGGCGGCAACCTGTTCGACCAGGCCGTGGATGCCTTCGCGCGCAACTATCTGATTCGCGCCCTCGAGACCAACGGCTGGAACACCACGGCCACGGCGAAGGCGCTGGGCGTGCCGCTCAGCACCCTCAAATTCAAGATGACGAAGCTCGAGGTGCAGGAGATCAAGCGCTTCATTCGGGGCGGGGCGGCGCCGCCCGACCCACGCCAGCCGGTACAGAAGAAACCCGGCGCGACGAGCGGCGCCGGGTCAAAGGGGGGTACCGTCGCGGCTGATCGCCGCCGCACGCGTTGAAACTATAAGCGACCGAGGGCCCTACTTCTTCGGAAGAACGGTGTCCTTCAGCTGCTTGGCGATACGCGCCTTCACAACCGTCTTGGCTGGGATTTTGATGGCTTCGCCGGTCGCCGGATTGCGACCCATGCGCGCCTTGCGCTTCTGGACCACGAGCTTCACCATGCCCGGCAGCACGAACTCGCCGGACCGCTTCAGCTCTTTCTCCGCGAGCGCCGTCAGCTCGTCGAAGTATTCGCGCGCCTGCGTGCGCTTCATCTCGAAGCGGTCGGCAAAGTGCGAGAACAGCTCGGATTTGCCCATGCGTCGGGCCTCTGCCATTGCGTCCCCCCAATTCGTGGGGCCGGGTCTTCAGACCCGGCCGTCAGTGATGCGCGCTACCGTTGTGCCGTTGCAGTGAAGCGCGCGTCACACTGCCGCGGAAACCCCAATGAAATCGGACCCAATGCTATCGTGCGCCCGATCACGTGTCAACGAATCGGGGGCCGGAAACAGTGAAAATGGCGCCAAAATGCTAGAATTTTGCTCGCATGTCAAGCACGGCCACGCTCGAGACCTTTCCGAGTCCGCGTCCCGAGCGCGAGTTCGAGATCACGATCAGCTGTCCCGAGTTCACGTCGGTGTGCCCGATGAGCGGGCTGCCCGACTTCGGCGAGATCCGCATCACCTACGTCCCGGCGGAGCGCTGCATCGAGCTGAAGTCGCTGAAGTACTACATGGTGGGCTACCGTAACCAGGGCGTCTTCTACGAGGCGGCCACCAACCAGATCCTCGACGACCTCGTGGCGGCCTGCAGCCCGCGCCGCATGACGGTGGTCGGCGACTTCACGGTGCGCGGCGGCATCAAGACCGTCGTGACCGCCACTTACTCGAAGGTCTAGACGTGGGGGCCGGCTTTAGCCGGCCCGGGCCGCCTGAAGGCGGCCCCTACGTACGGTGCTTCAGCACGAACCGCTCGATGGCCTGCGCGACCCCCGCGTCGTCCTGCCCCCCGGTCTCATGAAATCCACGCGTCTTCAACAGCTCGACGGCGTTCCCCATGACCACCGGCGTGCCGGCGAACTCGAGCATGTCGAGGTCGTTGAAGTTGTCGCCGATGGCCATTACCGCCTCGCGCCCGAGTCCGAGCGCCGCGGCCCGGCTCGCGAGCGCGTGCCCTTTGGTGGCCGTCGGGTTGGTGATGTCGACGAGCGAGAAATCGCGGTCGACGTACTCCGTGAGCGACACACTCACGTCGTGCCCCTGACTGCGGATCACCTCGGCGAGCACGCGCATCGACTCGTAGCCGCCGTTGAACATCACCTGGATCGGATCTTCGACGAGCGCCTCCTCGAGCGGGGCGCAGCGCGCGATGAGCGACTGGTTGCGCGCCCAGTAGCCCTTGCGGCCCGGATGCGACCAGTCCATGGTTTCGAACACGATCTGCCCGTGGGCGTCGCGGTCGAAGACCAGGGCCGTCGCGGCGCGGTGTCCGGCATTGGCGTCGAGGACGGTCCGGGCCACATTTTTGTCGAGCAGCCGCCGCGCCCGTGTCACGCCGTCCATCCCCCGTTCCACGGCGCCATTGCTCACGATCAGGGTGAGGCTGTCCGGAAGGCCGGCCGCAACCGGCCTGGCGAACGGATAACTGCGTCCCGTGACCAGCGCCACGTGGACGCCAGCCGCCGCGGCGGCGTGAATTGCGGCGTGATTGGCGGGGGGAAACCCGCCGGTGGAGTCGAGGAGCGTGCCATCGACGTCAATGCCGATAAGCTGGATCATTGGGTGTGTTCAGCAGTCTTCGGGCCTCGGGCTTCCGGCTTCAGGAAGCCCGAAGCCTTCGTGGATTAGCATAGGAAGTTACAGGAAATCTTGGAATGACACTGGATCGGTTCTCGGGAGTCAACGCCGGATACGTTCTCGAGCTCTACGACAAATACCGGCAGGACCCCCAGTCGGTGGACGCGGCCACGCGCGAGGCCTTCGCGTCGTGGGTCCCCGCCGACGCCGTGGCTCAAGGTCCCTCGGCAGCGGCCGGCGCGCCCGCGGACCTGTACGTGATCGTCGGTGCCGCCAACCTCGCCGAGTCGATCCGCCGCTACGGCCATCTTGCCTCGAAGCTCGATCCGCTGGGCTCGGCGCAAATCGGCGATTCGACGCTGCTGGCGAAAACGCACGGCATCACCGACGAGGATCTCAAGCGGCTGCCCGCCTCGCTCGTCGGTGGCCCGCCGGCCGAGAAGTCATCGAACGCGTACGAGGCGATCGAGAAGCTGCGGCGCGTCTACTGTTCCACCACCGGATTCGACATCGCGCATCTCTTCGTCCCGGAAGAGCGCGCGTGGATGCGTGAAGCCGCCGAGTCGGGCCGCTTCCTGCCGCTGATGGATCGCGAGAGCAGCGAGGAGTTGCTCGATCGCCTCACCCAGATCGAAGTCTTCGAACGCTTCCTCCAGCGCACCTTCACCGGCAAGACCCGCTTCTCGATCGAGGGTCTCGACATGCTGCTGCCGGTCCTCGACGAAATCATGGTCGGGGCCGCGGGCACCGGCACGCGCCACATGATGCTCGGGATGGCGCACCGCGGCCGGCTCAACGTGCTGGCGCACGTCCTGCGCAAGCCGTACGCGCAGATCCTGGCGGAGTTCAAGGACCCGATCGCGGTGCAGATGCTGCGGCTCGACCTCGCGTGGATGGGCGACGTGAAGTATCACGCGGGCGCCACCACGTCGACGGCCGGCCACATGTGGGTGTCGATGGCGCCGAACCCGAGCCATCTCGAAGCGGTGAACCCGGTGGTGGCCGGGATGGCCCGCGCCGCGGGCACGTTGGCGGACCGCGGCGGCGCGCCCATCTTCGACGGCGCGATGACGCTGCCGGTGCTGATTCACGGCGACGCGGCGTTCCCGGGCCAGGGCATCGTGGCCGAAACGCTCAACCTCTCGCGCCTCGACGGTTACCACACCGACGGCACGATTCACATCATCGCCAACAACCAGCTCGGCTTCACCGCCACGCCCGGCGAGTCGTACAGCACCAGCTACGCCAGCGGCCTCGCGCGCGGTTTCAAGATCCCCATCGTGCACGTCAACGCCGACGACCCGGCCGCGTGTCTCGAAGCGGCGCGGTTGGCGTGGGAGTACCGCGCGCGGTTCCGCAAAGACTTCCTCATCGACCTCGTGGGCTACCGCCGCCACGGCCACAACGAGGGCGACGAGCCGGCATTCACCCAGCCGGTGATGTATCGCGGCATCACCTCCCACAAGAGCGTGTGCGAGCTGTTTGCCGACTCGCTGGTCAAGCACGGCACCATCCCGCCCGAGGTGCCGGACGCGCTCGTCAAGAAGCACTACGCCGTCCTCGAGCAGACGCTGGCGTCGCTCAAGCCCGAGGAAGACTTCGTGGCGCCGATCCCGACGCCCGCCGCTCCTGGCCTCGCGGCCAAGACGCAGACCGGCGTGCCGATCGAGCTGCTCCGCGACCTCAACGAATCGCTGCTCTCCACGCCACCGGGCTTCACCGTCCACAAGAAGCTCGAGCGCGGACGCGATCGGAAGCGCGCCATGCTCGGCGGGCTGAGCGAGCGGACCGTGGATTGGGCCGGCGCCGAGGAACTGGCCTTCGCCAGCATCCTGGCCGAGGGCACTCCCATCCGCCTCACCGGCGAGGACGTGCAACGCGGCACGTTCAGCCACCGCCATGCGGTTCTGCACGATGCCAACACCGGCGTCGAGCACGTGCCATTGCAGCAGCTGCCGCAAGCGCGAGCGTCCTTCGATGTTCACAACAGCCCGCTGACCGAGGCGGCGACCATCGGTTTCGAGTTCGGCTACAACATGCAGGAACCGAGGCACCTGGTGATCTGGGAGGCCCAGTACGGCGACTTCATCAACGGCGCCCAGATCATTCTCGACCAGTTCGTGACCTCGGGCCGTGCGAAGTGGGGGCTGAAGCCGTCGCTGGTGTTCCTGCTGCCACACGGCTACGAGGGTCAAGGGCCGGAGCACTCGAGCGCACGCCCCGAGCGCTTCCTGCAGGCGGCCGCCGACATCAACATGCGGCTCGTCAACTGCACCACCGCCGCGCAGTACTTCCACGTGCTGCGCCGTCAGGCGGCGCTGCTCGACCGGGACCCGCTGCCGCTCATCGTCCTCACGCCGAAAAGCCTGCTGCGGCACGCGGCGGTCGCCTCGACGCCGCAGGAACTGACCGAAGGGCATTTCCGCTCGGTGCTCGACGACGCCGACGCGGCGACGCGGGCGAAGAACGTGAAGCGGCTGGTGCTGTGCAGCGGCAAGGTGTACGTGGATCTCATCAGCCACGAGAAGCGCGCTGCGGCAACGCAGGTGGCGATCTGCCGCGTCGAGCAGCTCTACCCGTTCCCCAACGTCGCGCTCGGCGAAGTGCTCGAGCACTATCCCGGGCTCGAGGAAGTGGTGTGGCTGCAAGAGGAGCCGTCGAACATGGGCGCGTGGGAGTTCATGCGGCCGCTGCTCGACGAGCTGCTTGCCGACCGCTACCCGTTGCGCTACATCGGCCGCGCCCGCAATTCGAGCCCCTCGGAAGGATCGTCGGCCTGGCACCAGGTCAACCAGAAGGCGCTCGTCGAGCTGGCCTTCGATCTGGACGCCGACGCATTGTCGCCATCGATCGTGTGGTCGAAGCCGGTACGGAGCCTGGCCGCATCCAAGAAGTAACGCCACCCGTTGACGTGCGGGAAGGCTGGAGACTCATGTCCAACATCGTTGTTCCGGAACTCGGCGAGTCGGTGGTCGAGGCACGCATCGCGCGCTGGCTGAAAAAGCCGGGCGATCGCGTCGAGGTGGGCGAGCCCGTCGTCGAGCTGGAGACCGAAAAGATCGACCTCGAGGTGAGCGCCGAAAAGAGCGGCGTCATTGCCAGCATCGCGCGCCAAGAAGGTGACGACGTCAAGATCGGCGAACTGCTGGCGGTTCTGGACGAGAGCGGCGCGGCAGCCGCGCCGGCAGCCGCGGCCGAGCCCACGTCCGCGGCCAAACCCGCCGCGGGGTCGTCCAACGGTTCAGCCAATGCCGATCAGGCCAGCGATGCGCGCGCCACGCCCACTGCACGCCGGGTGGCCAAGGATCACGACGTGAACCTGGGCTCGGTGCAGGGATCAGGTACCGCTGGACGCGTGATGAAGCAGGATGTGCAGGCGGCGTTGGCAGGGCCGGCGATCGAGCAGGTAAGACCGGCGGCGGCCAACCCGGCTCCGGCACCCGCGGCAAGCCCCGCGCCCGTGGCGGCCAAGCCGGCCGCTCCCAAGCCCGCTCCCGTCCCGGCCGGTAGCCGCGGCGAAACCCGGGTCCGGATGACCAAGCGCCGCGAGACCATCGCGCGCCGCCTGGTCGAGGCTCAGCACAACGCCGCCATGCTCACCACGTTCAACGAGGTGGACATGACCGCGGTGATGGGGCTCCGCGAGCGCCAGAAGGAAGCGTTCAAGAAGCGCTACGGCATCAACCTCGGCATCGCGTCGTTTTTCGTCAAGGCCGCGGTGGCGGCGCTCAAGGCGTTCCCGCAGCTCAACGCCGAGATCCAGGGCAACGAGATCGTCTACAAGCCCTACTTCGACATCGGCATGGCGGTGGGCGCCGAGGGCGGTCTGGTGGTGCCGGTGCTGCGCAACGCCGAGACGATGGCTTTCGCGGACGTCGAGACGGCCATCCGGGCGTACGCGAAGAAGGCGGCCGACAGCACGCTCACGCTCGAGGATCTGGCCGGCGGCACCTTCACCATCACCAACGGCGGGGTGTTCGGGTCGCTGCTGAGCACGCCGATTCTCAACCCGCCGCAGGTGGCGATTCTGGGTCTGCACAAGATCCAGGACCGGGCGGTGCCGGTGAACGGCCAGGTCGTCATCCGGCCGATGATGTACGTGGCGCTGTCGTATGATCACCGGATCGTGGACGGCCGCGAAGCCGTACAGTTCCTGGTGAAGATCAAGGAATTCATCGAAGACCCAGGCCACCTGCTGCTCGAGAGCTAGTCCCCTGGCGCCCTCAGCCAGTGTAAAATGCCCGCCCTCCGGGCGGGCGGAAGTGAAAGTGTTGCGCATGCGCTCATCGATCCGCCCTGTCGTCGCGATCGCCATCGCCCTTGCCGCCCTGTGGAACCCGCGCGCCGCCGCCGCGCAGGCGATCGATGTCCCGGCACCGCCCGATCTCACCGCGCCGCCCGCCGACGCCACGAAGAGCGCGAGTGGCCTCATCTCCAAGGTGGTGAGTCCAGGCACGAGCCGCGAGCAACCCGCGGCCACCGACATCGTCACCGTCAACTACACCGGCTGGTCGAGCGACGGCAGGATGTTCGACAGCTCGATCTCGCGTGGCAACCCGTCCACCTTCACCCTGAGCCGGGTGATGGCCGGCTGGCGCGAGTGCGTGCAGCTGATGGTGGTTGGCGAGAAGCGCCGCTGCTGGGTACCGCAGGCGCTCGCTTACAAGGGCCAGGCCGGACGGCCGGCAGGCACCGTCGTGTTCGACATCGAGCTCGTCGATACACGCCCATCGCCGATGATTCCGCCGCCCGACGTCAAGGGACCACCCGAGGACGCCAAGCGAACCGCGTCGGGGCTGGCCTATAAGGTGCTGCGGCCGGGCGTCGGCGTCCGTCATCCGGACGGTCTCCGCGAGGTGATGGTGCACTATACGGGCTGGACGACCGACGGCAAGATGTTCGACAGCTCCGTGCCACGCGGCGCCCCTACCCCGATGCGGCTCGACGAAGTGATCCGCGGCTGGACCGAAGGCGTGCAGCTGATGGTCGAAGGGGAGCGCACGCGGTTCTGGGTCCCGCAAGACCTGGCCTACAAGGGCCAGTCGGGTTCGCCGCGCGGCATGCTCGTGTTCGACATCGAGCTCGTCAAGATCAATTGAATCTCGCGGGCTTAGGGCTTAGGGCTTAGGGCTCAGGGCTCAGGGCGTGGAGCGTCTATCGCTGATGACGGTCCGAATGTCGGTAATCGCGCACGGCCCGACAGATGAGAGGATTCCGCTCGAGCGTCGCCCACGTCGGCGCCGGCCTACCCGTCGACGATCCGGGCGCGGGTGACTTCTCTTTGCGCCTCTCGAGCGACGGAAACACGCTCTACTTTTCATCGACTCGCAACGGCGGTTTTGGCAAGGCCGACATCTACGCTGCGACGCGCGCTTCGAGGCAGCATCCGTGGAGCGCTGCCGCCAACCTCGGTCCACGGATCAACACGGACGCGTTCGAAGCTTTTCCGACGCCGACCCCAGACGGCACGATGCTGTACTTCAACCGATCGACGTCGTTCGATAGCCAGGACTCTGACATCTGGCTGGCGTCGCGGGCCAATCCCGCTGGCGAGTGGAGCGAACCGCAGCGGGCGCCGGCGCCAATCAACTCGGATCGGGCCGAGTTCTCGCCCGCGTTCTCCGCCGACGGACTGACGATGTACTTCGCCTCGGATCGTGACGGCACCGTCGCGGTGTGGGCTTCGACGCGCACCAATCGGGGTCAGCAATGGGGCACACCTGAGAAGTTGGCAGCCGAGGTGAATGTTGCCGGAAGTATGACGCTGGCGCCGTTCATGTCGAGCGATCGGCGATCGCTGTACTTCATGCAGGCCCTGCCGGATCGTGAATCGGACCCGGCATGCACACCGATGACCTGTTTCAACCGAGTCGATCTGTATGTCGCTGCCGTGAGCTGTCACTAAGGCGACCACACGGTGCGCTGAGCGAGTCAGATGGCGGAGCCGACAACCACGAGCGAGCACATCCTGGGCCCACTGCCCGTGCAGATCGGGTCATACGTTGTCGAGCGCCTTCTCATCGGCGGTCCCAGCTACGCCGACTACGATGCCCACCATCGCACGCTGGGACATGGCGTGCTCTTCCGACACGAACGCTGGCCGTCTCCGCACAGTGTGCGAGGTGGTCGGTCGGTCAGTCCCATCATGGACCAGTCGACCCGGCTGGATGCGTTGCAGGGTCTGCAACGCTCTCGCCGACTACAGGCGGAGCTGCAACATCCGCGAATTCTTCCGGTCATCGACTTCTTCGAGTTCGAGGGTGAATGGTTCTCGGTGTTTGCACGGATTCCCGAGGCCCGATTGCTGTCTGAAATCATCATCGCGATTCAAAATGACCATCGGCCGCCGTACAGCATCGCCGAGTTCGTCGGGCTGTGCGCCGGCGTGACCGACGGGCTTGCGGCGATTCACCGAGCCGGCTTCGTGCACCGAACACTCGGCACACACAACATCCTCGTTGACAGCATCGGTCAGGTCCGACTGGCTGATTTGGGATGCGCGACCCCGATTGGAGCAGACGACGCGGCGGCCAGGGCCTTTCGTCGCTTCATGCTACCAGCCTCCGCAGCGCCGGAGCAGTTTGAGTTCGAAGGCGCGTTCTCACCAGCGATCGACAACTGGGCACTCGGCGTCACGTTGTTCGAGCTTCGTTACGGTCGATATCCGTTTTGGCAAGAGATGCCGACGACGATTGAAGGCGTTCGAGCCTCGATCCTCGAGGGTGAGCTCAGCTTTCCGACCGGCACCAATCGAGCCGCGGAGCAGCTTCTGCAACCCTGGCTCCGGCGACTCCTCGAACGGGCCCAGCAGGACCGCTACACCGACGCGCTCGAAGCGCAGCGAGACCTTCAGGCTATCGCGGCGGCAATTGACGGGCAGCGACCCGTCGCACGCGCGTTCGTGGCGATGCCATTCGCACCTGCGTTCGATGCGATATGGCGCGCGATTCGGGCTGCGTGCGCCGCGTGCCGCGTCTCCGCGACGCGCGTCGATCAGTCGCATCGCCACGAAAGCATCTGGGACGAAGTATGCGATGCGATCAGATCGAGCGACTTCACGATCGCAGTGGCAGCACCCGACTCGACTCGCGTCCCCAACCCGAACGTCATGCTCGAGATCGGCTACGCTCGTGCTCTTCAGAAGCCGGTGCTCCTCTTGACGGACGCTCCAGATACCTTGCCGTTCGATCTCCGCACACAACGCGCCCTGGTTTTCAGGACCACGTCCGTTGGTGGCGGCGAGTTCCACCGCGAGCTCGTGTCGTTCGTCGCCGGTGTAGTCGCACGCTGCGTGACCGACGAGGCGACAACCGAGGAGGACTGAGGGGAGTACCATGAAGCGCATCTGGACGATCATCGGGGTGAACGACGTCCGCGCGAGCTTCAAGTGGTACGAGTCACTCTTCGGCCAGCCGCAGACGGCGCCCGCCCACGACTACTTTGGCCAACTCCTCGACTCGGACGGAACCGTCCTGCTGTGTCTCCACGAATGGGGCGCTCACGGGCACCCCTCCTTGATGAGCCCTGACCGCGCGACCCCAGGAAACGGGCTCCTCCTGTTCTTTCGCGTCGATGATTTCGACCTGGCTCTGCAACGGGCCCGTAAGCTCGTCCCTCGGCTCGAAGAGGAGCCTCATACGAACCCGAATACTCAAACGAAGGAGTTCGCGGTCCGAGATCCCGACGGATACTACGTCACCATCAGCGCGCTTTGACGAGCTTGCGATGACCGAACGGCGGGCTGGCCTGGGAGCACGCAGGTCTGAACGATCGTTGGTAGAGTCGAGTCATGGCAGTCGCGACTGATGGAAGGCCAATCGGATTCTGGCTGAAACTGGTCGACCGATTGATCGACACGCGATTGGAAGTGTCGCTTGGCGGCCTCTCGCGCCGACACTGGCAGGTGCTGAACGTGGTCCGGCAAGGCGGGGCCAGTCAGGCCGAGATCGATACCAGAGTCAGGCCATTCATCGGGAGTGAAGGGACCACGGCCCGGGAAGTGGCGGATCTGCAACAGCGTGGTTGGCTGACCAGCGGCACAGCCACGCTGGAACTGACTCAGCTCGGCACGAATGAGTTCGCACGCCTCCTTGAGGTGGTTTCCGCCGATCGCACCACCCTGATGATCGGCATCGCGCCGGAAGAATATGCGTCGACCGTGTCTGCACTTGAAAGAATGGCGCGAAACCTGGGTTGGACGCCGCCTGAAGACCGGCCGCGGAATCCAGGCGACGCGTAACAGTTCTCCGGCCTACTGTCCTGTGTTGACCACGCGCATCTGGAGGCCCTTCGGCGGCACGAGCCTGTTCCCTTGGTCCGCCGCGTCCTGTTGTGCCGTAAGCAACGTCACACCTTCGACACCCGATCTCTGCATCGCATCGATGACTTCAACGAGCCGTGCGTACGGAACACGGGCGTCGGCCTTGATGTAGAGCGTCTTTTCGTTTCGGGTCGAGAGAATGCTCCTCACCCTATCTGCCAGAGCAGGCGTTGGGAGTGGATCGGCGCGAAGATATGTGGTGCCGTCGGCAGTCAGCGCCACGACCAGGGCGTCTTGAGTGTCCGCGTTGGGTACGGCGACCGCATTGCGCGTGACGGGCATCTGAACACTGACTCCTCGCTGTAACGGGACGCTCCCTGCCGCCTGCTGCCCAAACACCGCGCCGGGAATAGCCGCCATCATCAGCGATACGAGACATGCGTCGAATCTGCGATTCATAGATGCGACCCCTTTCGACCGACTCTAAATTCGGTGGTGTCCGTTACAGTCGCGCCGCTGCTACCGGTTGATTGCTGCCGCTGAAGAGCTGCGCCCGGACGCGACATTTACTAATATACTAGTACAATGGAGTATAAGTAAAGCCGCCGCCTACTCCTCGGACATGTAGGGATAGGCGAGCTGGTGCGGCGGCGCGAAGTTTTCCTTCACCGTCCGCGCGCTGATCCACCGCAACAGGTTCATCTTCGACCCCGCCTTGTCGTTGGTGCCCGACCCGCGGGCGCCCCCAAACGGTTGCTGACCGACCACGGCGCCGGTCGGCTTGTCGTTCACGTAGAAATTTCCGGCGGCGTTGCGCAGCGCGCTCATGGCGTAGCGGACGGCGGCGCGGTCGGTGGCAAAGACCGCGCCGGTGAGCGCGTAGGGCGACGTCCGGTCGATGAGGCTCAGCGTCTCGGCCCACTGCGAGTCCTGGTAAACGTAGGCGGTGACGACCGGCCCGAAGATCTCCTCCGAGAGCAGACGATAGGCCGGATTGCGCGTCTCCACGAGGGTCGGCTCCACGAAGAAGCCGGTGTCGTCGTGCGCGCCGGAACCCTGGATGATGCTGGCGTTGCGGCGCGCGTCGTCGAGGTAGCCGCTGATGCGGGTGAGCGCCTTGCGGTCGATCACCGCGCCCATGAAGGTGCGGAAGTCGGCGACGTCCCCCATCTGGATCTCCCGCATCATCGCCACCGCGCGGTCACGCACGTCGGGCCAGATCGACGCCGGAACGTAGACTCGGCTCGCGGCCGAGCACTTCTGCCCCTGGAACTCGAAGCCGCCGCGGACGATGGCCACTGCGAGCGCTTCGGCGTCGGCGGACGCGTGGGCGACGATGAAATCCTTGCCACCGGTTTCGCCAACGAGGCGCGGGTAGTTGCGGTAGCGGCCCATGTTGCTGCCGACCGTCTTCCACATGCCGTTGAACACCGCCGTGCTGCCGGTGAAGTGCACGCCGGCGAGGTCGGACGACGTGAGCGCGATCTCGGAGATGAGCTCGGGGTCGCCGGGGACGAAGTTGATGACGCCGGGCGGAAGCCCAGACGCCTCGAGCAGTCGCATGATGTAGTAGCTGCTGAAAATCGCCGTTGCCGACGGTTTCCACAGCACGGTGTTGCCCATCAGCGCCGGCGCGGTGGGGAGGTTGCCGGCGATCGACGTGAAATTGAACGGCGTCACCGCGAACACGAAACCCTCGAGTGGCCGGTACTCGACGGCGTTCCACATGCCCGAGGGGCTGAGCGGCTGCTCCTCGTAGAGCTGCTGTGCGTAGTACGGATTGAACCGCCAGAAGTCGACGAGCTCGGAGGCCGCGTCGATTTCGGCCTGGAAGACCGTCTTCGACTGGCCCAGCATCGTCGCGGCGTTGATGGTGGAGCGCCAGGTGGTGGCGAGCAGTTCCCCGGCCTTGATGAAGACGGCCGCACGCTCGTGCCACGCCCACGACGCCCACTCCTTGCGGGCCTCGGCCGCCGCGGCGATGGCACTGAAGACGTGCTCGCTCTCGGCGCCGTGCCAGTCGGCGAGCACGTGCGCGTGGTTGTGCGGCATCACGGCCTGCTGCACGCGGCCGGTGCGAATCTGCTCGCCGCCGATGATGAGGGGGATGTCGATGCGTTCGCCTGACATCTCGGCGAGCCGCGCTTTCAGCGCGGCTCGCTCCGGCGAACCCGGCAGGTAACTCTTGTTGGGATCGTTGACCGGCAGCGGAACGCGCGGAATGCCGGCGAAGGATGCGTAGTCGGCCATGTCGCCATCTTAGGACAGGTGGGACTGGTGGGACTGGTAGGACTGGTAGGACTGGTGGGACTGGTAGGACTGGTAGGACTGGTAGGACTGGTGGGACTGGTGGGACTGGTGGGATTCGGACCGGCGTTGCGAGGGAGGTCGAGTATTTCCTACCTGTCCTACCTGTCCCACCCGTCCTACCTGCCCTAAGTGCGTGCGGGTTCTATGTCCACCTGGATGTTGCGCCACTTCTGCTGGCGGAAGCGGCCGAAACTGAGCAGGCAGCGTGTCATGTGTCCGAGCACGATGGCCAGCCAGATGTCGTTCGCCTGGAGGCCGCGCGCTGCCTGCAGAACGGTGCAGTAGCCGAGCGGTAGCAGCACTTGGGACACGATCGAGATATAGAGCGGGCTGCGCGTGTCGCCAGTCCCCTGCAGGCCGCCGGTGTAGCTGAGCGCGACGGTCACGAACAGCCCAGAGATGCTCAGGAACCGCAGCAGGTTCGTCGCCAGCGACACCGCTTGCGGATCGGACATGCCGAAGACGGCGAGCAGGTAGCCGGGGACCAGCCAGAAGAGCGCGCCGATGGCGAGCGCCACGCAGAGGCCGATGCGCGAGGCCACGCGCACACCCGCGGCGGCGCGATCGGGATTACCGGCCCCGAGGTTCTGCCCGGCGATGGTCGCCGAGGCACCCATCAGCGCGTTCGACGTCCAGGTGATGAGCGAGAAGAGCTCGGTGTAGCCGACGGCAAACGCCGCCTGCGCGGCGGCGCTGTGCTCGAGCGATCCGATGTAGCGCAGCATGAACACCCCGCCGATGTTCATCGCGATGCCCTGGACGCCGGTGGGCAGCCCGAAGCGGAAGAGCGAGCGGATGATCGCGAGGTCGGGCTTGAGATCCATCCCGCGCTCGAAGTGGATCACCGAACCGGGACGCGTGAGGAACCACATGCCGAAGAGCGACACGGTGGTGCTGCTGGCAATCGTGCCGAACGCGGCGCCCACGGTGCCGTACATGCGGATGAGCACGACGTTGAAGATGATGGTCAGCACCGTCATCGCGATGCCGAGGCGCAGCGGCGTCTGCGCGTCGCCCGCGGCGCGGAAGGCGCCGCTCAGCATGAAGAACATCATCATGCCGAGAATGCCCATGAACATCATGCGCAGGAACGGCAGCGCCTCGGCCTGCACCTCGGGCGCGGCGTTCACCAGCCGCAGCAGCGCGGGCGCGGCGACGTAGCCGATGACCGCCAGGAAGATCGAGAGGAAGAGGGCAGTGAGAAACGCCTGGTAGACGACGCGATTGACCTTGTCGGGCTGGTTGGCGCCGGCAAAGCGCGATACCAGGACGCCCATCCCGGTGAAGAGCGAGCTGATGAAGACGATGATGACGAGGATGATTTGCCAGCTCACGCCGATGGCGGCGTTGCCGGTGAACCCGACGATGTTGCCGACCATCGCGTGATCGATGATGCCCTGCAGCCCGGCGATGACGTTCTGCAGCATCGTCGGCCACGCTAGCGTCCACACCGCGGCCCCGATAGGGCCCTCCACGATGGCTCGATTGAACTTTCGTTGTGGGGCTGGTGCGTCGGCCACGAGCTTCCTGGGTTGAGAGGGATCGGACCTGCGAGTTTACTACGCGGCCACGGCAGGGCTCGTTTACGCCGACCCTGCGCCCCGGGGGCTAATCCACGATGGCCTGTTGCACGAGCGTGGCGATCACCTGGCGATAGTGCGCGCGAATGGCCCCAGGGGTCTGGGCCATGTAGACGACCGCGAGTTCCTCCTTTGGATCGACCCAGAAGAGCGTGCCCTGGGCGCCGGACCAGCGGAAGTCGCCCGGCGAGCCCATGATGCCGGCGACGCCCGGCACGCGGCGCACGGCCACGCCGAGGCCGAAGCCGTAGCCGTCGATGTGCTCCACGGGGAAGTTGTGCAGCCGCTCGACGTTCACGCCGGGCCCCAGGTGATCCGCCGTCACGTATTCGACGGTCTTGCGGCCGAGCACGCGCGTCCCGTCGAGCGTGCCACCGTCGAGCAGCATCTGCGCAAACCGGAGATAGTCGAGCGCCGTGGACGTGAGGCAGCCGCCGCCGCACTCGAACTTCCAGGGCAGGGTCTGATCGCGAATCGACTGCGGCTGGCCGGTCACCGGATCGGTGGCCAGCGCCTGTGCAATCCGCGCCGCCTTGTCCTTCGGCACGACGAAGGCCGTGTCGGGCATGCCGAGCGGACCGAAGAAGCGATCCTGCAGGAAGCGCCCGAGCGGCTGCTTCGCCACGCCCTCGATCGCGAGGCCGAGGATGTCGAGGCCATAGCTGTAGTCCCAGGTCGTGCCCGGCTGATAGTGGAGCGGCAGCTTCGCCAGCGCGTCGATGAACTCCGCGCCGGTCATCGTCACCGCCACGTTGCCCGAGCCGCCCGGATACGCCTTGTGCAGCGCGGTCGTCCCCTGGTTCCCGTAGGTGAACCCGGCCGTGTGCCGCATCAGGTCCTGGACGGTCGGCTGGCGGCGCGCCGGCTCGCGATCGATGACGTCGCCGCCGCTGGCGTCGCGTCGGAACTTCACCACGCTCATGTTCTTGAGCGCCGGCAGGTAAGTGCCCACCGGCTCGTGGACGAGCAGCCGGTTTTCCTCGGCGAGCGAGAGCGCCGCCGCGGCCACGACCGGCTTGGTCATGGACGCGATGCTGAAGATGGCGTCCTTGGGCATCGGCGTGCCCTTGGCCTTGTCGAGGAAACCGAACGCCTCGTAGTACACCAGCTTGCCCTTGCGCGCGACCGCGATGACGGCGCCCGGCATGCGGCCCTTGTCGATGTCGTCCTTGAGCGCGGCCGCGATGCGGGCCATCCGCTCGGACGACATGCCCACGCTCTCCGGTGTGGCGCGCGGCAGCGCGTCGGCGTGCACGCGAACGCTAAAGGCGGCCATCAGGCTGGCGCACAGGGTGGCAGTCGTCAGACGAAGAGCAATGCGCATCACGTCTCCTCCAGCAGGTCCAGCGTCCCCTCGCCCGTCAACGCGTCCAGCGCCTCCGGCAGGGCGCCGATGTCGGGAATCGTAGCCACCGGCTCGATGCCCGTCCAATACTCGTCGGCGAAGTGCTCCCCGGACAACACCCGCACGTAGCGGATGCCGGCGCCGCGGGCGGCGTGGCCATCCACGGGGTGATCGCCGACATAGACGGCCGCCGTGCCGTGCACACCCAGCCCGGTGAGCGCCCGGAGCAGCCCTTCCGGGTGCGGCTTATGCTGCTGCACGTCCTCGCCGCCGACGATCACATCCACGGCGCCCGTGAGGCCGGCGCTCGCGAGGATGGACTGGATGCGGTAGCGGTACTTCGTGGAGACGATCGCCGTGGCGAAACCGCGCGCGCGTATCGCCGCCAGCACCTCGGCCGCGAGCGGATACACCGTGGTCATCGCGGTCATCACCTGATCGGCATGGGCCACGAAGCAGCACCGGTACGCCTCGCCGCGCTCGGGACCCGGCTCCCCGGTGAGCACGCGAAACGATTCCTGCAGCGTCAGGCCGATCGTGCGCCGGATTGCGGCGGGCTCCGCCGGCTCGAGGCCGAGGTCGGCAAACGCCGCCCGCGAGCAGTGCACGATCGCGTCCGCGGAGTCGCCGAGTGTGAAGTCGAAGTCGAGGAGGACCGCCTGGACGCTCACGCCGACTCGCCCGCACGGTTGATGTCGAGCCCTTCCAGCACCTTCACCGGATAGCCTTCAGCGGACACCCGGAGCAGCGCCCGGCCCAGCGTCACGGTGTTGGTCACGGCGCCAGGCCACAGGCGGCGCAGCAGCGGATACAACGGTCCGATCACGTTGTAGACCGCCTGATACCAGCGGGTGCTCGAGCGCACGCCTCGCATCGGTTGGATGTAGCCCGGCCGGAACATGTAGGCGGCCTTGAAGGTGAGCGCCAGCAACGCGTTTTCTGTCTCGCCTTTCACCCGCGCCCACATCACCGGGCCGCGAGCGGTGCCATCGGTGCTGCGGCCCGATACGTAACAGAACACCATGCCAGGATTGACCTCGACCATCGACCGCGCGGCCGCGAGGGTCAGGTCGAAGGTGATGCGACGGTATGCGGCCTCGTCCATGCCGACCGACGAGACGCCGAGGCAGAACAGGCAGGCGTCGAATTCGGGCCAGCGGGGCTGCAGGCTGGCGTAGTCGTGGAAGTCGCGGTGCACGACCTCCTCGAGCTTCGCGTGGCGCACGCCGGTCGGTGTGCGGACGACGGCCAACACCTGCCTTACCCGCGGATCGTCGAGGCATTCGAGCAGCGCGCCCGCCCCAATCATGCCCGTCGCTCCGAAAAGCACCACCTTCACGTGCTGGTGATTGTAAAGGAGCGGCTGGGTCGCGTATTCTCGGCAGGTTTCACCCCTTGGAGCGAGGTCCGACCATGAGAGTCTTTTCCGCCGCCGCGCTGTCCGTCCTGTGCTGTGCCTCCGCGAGCGCACAGACCGCGGCGCCCGCACTCACCGAAGCCGATTTCAAAGGCGCGATCGTGGGCTTCATGCACGCGATCCACGCCACCAACAACCTCGACACCACGGCCGCGTTCTACAAGGAAGTGTTCGGCCTCTCGAGCCCGGTCCGCCCGTTTGCCGCTGAGGGCCCCCGGCAGCTGACCAACTCGCCGGAGGCGAACCTCCGCGTCTCGATGCTGCCCATTCCGGGCGGTTTCAATTTCGAGCTGACCGAGTTCACCAACACGCCGACGCGCACCGTGGGCCAGCAGCCGGCGATCTCCGATCCGGGCGCGCCGCACATGAAGTTCCTGGTGCGCGACATCGAGCCGATCATGGCCGGGGTGAAGAAGATGGGGCTGCCCATCATCACCACGTCCAAAGCGCCGGTTGCCGTGAAGACGCCGTTCGGCGATGCCAGGGCCATCTTCTTTCGCGACCCGGACGGCTACATCGTCGAAGCGGTGCAGATCCCCGCACCCGCCGACGCGCCGGCCGGCAACATCATCGGCTCGATCATGGGCGTGACCGTCCGCGACATGGACGCGGACATGAAGTTCTGGGGCGCCCGCATGGGGCTGGACGTGACGGGCGACAAGAAGTTCGCCGACGAGGCCGGGCGGCTGGATCTCTACGGCCTGGGCAAGGGCGCGTCCTATCGCACGATGAGCGCCACGTTTCCCGCCAGCAAGGCGCGCATCGAGTTCATCGAGTTCAAGGGCATGCCGCGCAAGGAATTCTCGATCCGGGTCACCGACCCGGGCGCCTCGGGGATGGCCATCCGCGTGAAGCAGATTCAGTCGCTGCTGACGGATCTCAAGAAGGAAGGCATCCGCGTGTCCTCAAAGAACGAGGCGCTCGTCGAGTGGAGCGCGACGATCCAGAACGTGTTCATCAAGGATCCCAACGGCCTGAACCTGGAGCTGGTGGGCACGCCCGCCGGCGTGCCTGCGGTGCCCTTCCCGGGCACCCAGCCTGGCCGCGGACGCGGCGCGACGCAATAACACGCGCGTACGTCCGGGGGTACGTAGGGGCCGCCTTCAGGCGGCCCGGGGCCGGCTAAAGCCGGCCCCTACGTTTTCTTTGCGGTCATCGCCCGGACCATCGCGACAGCGTTGGCGATGCGGCGGTCGCGCGTCTCGGGCTTCTTCGCCTGTTCGATGGCCTCGACCTGCTCGCGCTGGTGCGTAAAGCTCAACTCACGCCAACGGTCCCACGCGCCCGGCACGGCCTTCAGTGCCTTCGTGAGGTCGGCCGGCGGCGTGACCTCGCGTTTCTCCACGTCGAGGTCGAGCCGGACCTCGACCTTCTGGCCCCCCTTCAAACCCGCCGCCTCGCGATGGCTCGCTCGCAGAGGAATGCAGGGCGGCCCGCCCATCGCGGCAATGGTGCTGCGGTAGGTATAGCCGTTGAGCGTCACCTTCACCGGCGCGCGCACCTTGCCGAACAGCGGTTTGGGGTCGAACGGCAGCTCGATGAAGGAGGCGGAGCCGTGCATTTCGACGGTCGCGGTGAACACGGCGTGGGGCGCGGACTTTGTCACGGCGCCTCCGCGATCTCGGCCAGCACCTGCCCGGCCTCTTCGCACTGCTCGCGCGCCACGTCGAGATGGGTGACCGCGCGCAGCGTCCGTGGGCCGAAGGCGAACAGCAGCACGCCCCGGGCGCTCGCCCGGGCAACCACCGTGGCGGCATCAGGCGCGCCGTGACGGAGGCGGAAGACGACGATGTTGGTCTGAACCGTCGCGAGGTCGAGGACGATGCGCGGGCTCGCCGCGAGGCGGCGTGCCAGCAGCGATGCGTTCGTGTGATCCACGGCCAACTGGCCGAGGTGATGGTCGAGCGCGTGCAGCGCGGCGGCCGCGAACACGCCGACCTGCCGCATCGCGCCGCCCAGCATCCGGCGGTGCCGCGTGGCCGACCCGATCAGATGGCGCGACCCCGCCAGCACCGAGCCGCCCGGGGCACCGAGGCCTTTCGAGAACGCAACCGACACCAGATCGAACGGCTCGGCGAGCACGGACGCGGCGAGGCCGCTCGCCTCGGCGGCGTTCCAGAGCCTGGCGCCGTCGAGATACGAGACCATGCCGTGCCGGCGCGCTTCGGCACACACCCGCACCGCCTCGTCCTGGGGAAACACGACGCCGCCCGATCGGTTATGGGTGTTTTCGATCTCGACGAGCGTCGTCGGCGGCGTGATGATGTGACCCGGCGGCACGTGCGCCGCCAGGACATCCGCCGCCGTGAACACGCCGCCGGCGCCGATCTCGGTGAACTGCACGCCCGCGTTGGCGCCGCCACCGCCGGTCTCGGACCACACCGCGTGGCTCTCGCGGCTCACGAGCACGGTATCGCCGGGCCGCGTGAGCACCCGCAGCGCCACCTGGTTGGCCATCGTGCCCGACGGCACCCAGAGGGCTGCTTCCTTGCCGAGGAGCGCTGCCACGCGCTCCTGCAGGCGGTTGACGGTGGGGTCTTCGCCGAACTGATCGTCGCCGACCGGCGCCTCGGCCATCGCCGCGCGCATGGCGGCCGTGGGGCGGGTCACCGTGTCGGAGCGCAGATCGATCGGCGTCACCGGGGCCTCACCCTTCGAGCGTGGCCTCCATGGTGATCGTGGCGTTCAGCACCTTCGATACCGGGCAGCCGGCCTTGGCGTTGTTGGCCGCGGTCTGGAACTGCGGCGCGTCTGCCCCCGGCACTTTGGCCTTCACCGTGAGGTGCACCGCCGTAATCGCGAAGCCGTCGCCGACCTTGTCGAGCGACACGCTTGCGGTCGTGGCAATGCGGTCGGGGGTCAGGCCCATGGTGCCCAGCTGTGCCGAGAGGGCCATCGAAAAGCAGCCGGCGTGTGCTGAGGCGATCAGCTCCTCGGGGTTGGTGCCTTTGCCGTTCTCGAACCGGGTACTGAAGGAATACTGCGTGTCGGACAACACGCCGCTGTCGGAGGAGATGATCCCCCGGCCGTCCTTGAGCCCGCCCGTCCACACTGCCGATGCGTTGCGCTTCATGATGTCCCCCCTGCGCGTCCCCGCGCGAACCAATACACGGCGCCGCCGGCGGCGCCGAACACGAACCCCAATGGACCAGTGATGAACAGTCCGAGCAGCGGCCCCTGATTGGCGCCGGGCGCCAGGATCATCGGCCCGAAGAAACCGCCCGCGAAACCGATGCCACCGGTCACCAGCGCGCCCATGACGACCGCGGAGGCGAGGCCCCCTGAGAAGTGCTGCGTGCGCGGCCACACCCACCGCCAGGTGTAGACCGCCGCCGCGAGAGCGACGCCGGTGCCCGCCAGGGCCCAGCCGAATCCCGTCGGCAGCAGCAGCGCCATCGGCACCCAATAGACGAAGAAATACGCGAAGACGGCGCAGACGAACGTGACGATGCCGCGAAACAGGTCCGTCATGCGGTTTCTGGTCTAGACGTCGAGCTCCTGCGCATCCTCGGCGCGCTCCATGATGAAACGGAACCGCGCGGACGCGTCCTTGCCCATCAGCTCGTTGATCACGCGATCGGTGATGATCTGGTCGAAAATCTCGATGCGCAGGAGCCGCCGCGTCTTCGGATTGAGCGTGGTCTCCCACAGCACCTTGGGCATCATCTCGCCCAGGCCCTTGAAACGCGTGATGTCCGGCTTGCCGCGGCCATTGCCGTGCTGCTTCACGATGCGGTCGCGGTGCGCGTCGTCGAGGGCCCAGTGCGAGTCTTTGCCGATGTCGATGCGGTAGAGCGGCGGCTGCGCCAGGTAGACCTTGCCCGCCGAGATCAGTTGCGGCAGGTGGCGATAGATGAACGTGAGGAGCAGCGTCGCGATGTGGTGGCCGTCGGAATCGGCGTCGGCCAGGATGATCATCTTGCCGTAGCGAAGGCGCGCCAGGTCGAAGTTCTTCCCCAGGCCGCACCCGAGCGCAGTGACCAGATCCGAGAGCTCCTTGTTCTCGAGCACCTTCGCGAGGGTCATGCCTTCGGTGTTCATCACCTTGCCACGCAGCGGCAGGATGGCCTGACGTACCCGGTCGCGGCCCTGCTTGGCCGACCCACCGGCCGAATCGCCCTCGACCACGAACAGCTCGCTGTCGTCGCGGCCCGAGCTGCTGCAGTCGCTCAGCTTTCCGGGCAGGTTCAGCCGTCCGGTCGTTGCCGTGCGGCGGGTCACCTCGGCCTGGGCGGCGCGGCTGGCCTCGCGGGCGCGCGCCGCCAGGATGGCCCGCCCGACGATCGCCTCGGCCATCGAGCGGTTGTGATTCAGCCAGTGTTCGAGCGCCGGCCGGACGACGGAATCCACGGTCGACGCCACCTCGGGGTTGTTGAGGCGATCCTTCGTCTGGCCCTGGAACTGCGGTTCCTGGATGAACAGGCTCAGGACGCCGGTCAAGCCCTCGCGAATGTCTTCCGCCGCCAGCGTGACGCCTTTGGGCGACAGGTTGTGCGTGTCGATGTAGTTGCGCACGGCCTTGCCGAGACCGGCGCGGAAGCCGTTTTCGTGCGTGCCGCCCGAGCCGGTGGGAATGCCGTTGACGAAGCTGCGGAGGTGCTCGTCGGTGGACTCCGTCCACTGCAGCGCCACTTCGAGACGGGGATTGGCGTCGCGTTCGATGACGAACGCCGCTTCGTGCACGGCCTTGGCGCCGCGCTCACCGACGATCTTCTTGAGGAACTCCGACAGCCCTTCGTTGTGCTGGAAGACCTCCTTGGCCTTCTCGCCTTCGTTCTCGAACGTGACTCTGACGCCCTTGTGGATGTAGCTGACGATCTCGAGCCGCTCGCGGATGAGCGCCGGATCGAACTCCACCTTCGGGAAGATGGTGGAGTCGGGATGGAAGTAGACCGTGGTGCCGCTGCCCCGGGCCGGCCCGATCTTCTTGAGCGCGCCCTGCACGACCCCGCGCTTGAACGCCATCTCCCACTCGGCGCCGTCGCGCTTCACACGCGCGCGCAACTCCGTGGACAGGGCGTTGACGACGCTCGCGCCCACGCCGTGCAGGCCGCCCGCCGTCTTGTAGCTCCCGTGCTCGAACTTGCCGCCGGCGTGGAGCACCGTGAAGATCACCTCGAGCGCGCTCTTCTTGGTCTTCGGGTGCTTGTCGACCGGGATGCCGCGGCCGTCGTCGCTGATCGTGATCGAGCTGCCATCAGCGTGCAGCGTCACCGCGATGTTCGAGGCATGGCCGTTCATGGCCTCGTCCACGGCGTTGTCGATGATTTCCCAGACGAGGTGGTGCAGCCCGGCGCTGCCGACGCCGCCGATGTACATGCCCGGCCGCTTGCGGACGGGCTCCAGACCCTCGAGAACGGTGATGTCTTTGGCTGTGTAGTTGGACATTAAGAATCTTGTCGGCTCAGGGCTCAAGGCTCATGCAAGAGCACTTGCCAACACGTTCCTGCTTGAATCGTGAGCTCTGAGCCGTCTTAAGGTAGCATCATCGACGGAGCGACACGCTGATGACCCGGCCCGTCTGGGTCGCGTTCGCCTGGTTAGCCGCGCTCGTGGGTTTGGCGGCCGCGCTCTACGGATCTGGGCCGCGGCGCCCGCCGCGGCCATTTGCCACCGACGCGCTCGCGCGCAGCATCAACGTAGCCCAGCAGGTGTCCGACCGCCGGTGGCAATGGTCGGTCACATCCACCAAGTCCGCCATGCGAGGGATGGTCGTCAACGTCGAGGCCTTCGACGTGAATGGCGCCCGTTACATCGCCGAGACGATCGTCGAGCCGTGCCGCACGAGGTTCGACGACATTCTCGTCTACGTGCACCACGCCGGTCACAGTGGCGAACTGCCCGCACGCAGCGTCGAGTGGTCGCGGCGCGATGGCTACGTGGAAGTTCGATACGACCGTCGATGAGCGGGTCTAAAGACCCGCGGCCACGACGTTACTTGGTGGTCTTGCGGCTGCGCGGACGCGCCGTTTTGGCCGCCGCGCCGCGCGGTGCACGCGGTGCACGGCTCCGTGCGCTGCCCGAGCTGCCCGAGCCGCCCGAGCTCTTGGTCGTCTTGCGGGCGCGGCCCGGCGGCGGGTGCAGCTGGTTGCCGGGCTGCGGGCCGTCGTCGTCGTCGACCTCTCCGTCGCCGTCCATCGAGAGTTCGTCCATGTCGGCCGCGGCCATGGGCGGCTCGGGCAGCGCCACCGGATCCACGGTGCCCTCGATCGTCGGCTGATCGATCGCGACGGCCGCGTCGGCCACGAACTCCGCCGGCACCTCGACGTCCGAGGCTTCGTCGATGTCGATCGGCAGGCCCTCCATCGCCGCCGCTCTGGGCACGAGGTTCGCGCCCGGGAAGACACGCACCGCGCCCTGGCGATCGCGCTCGATCCGGAACACACCTTCCTTGCCGGCCGCGCGCAGCAGATCCACCACCGAGGCGAAGCCGTACTTGCGCTCGTCGAAGCCGTCGACCGTGGACCGCAGGAACTGACGAGCCTGACGCACGTACATCGGCCAGCGGATCGACGAGGCCGCGTTGTGAAACGCCTGCTGCACCGCCTTGATGCCGTCCTGCATGCTCATGGGCGACGGCGGCAGCGCTTCGTCGTCCTCTTCGGCGTCGGCTTCGGCGTCAGCTTCAGAATGCCGTCCGTTGCCGTTGGCCGCGACCGGTGCCGGCGCGGCCGGTGTGTCTGCCGCCGCCGGGGCGGCGGGGGCCGGAGGCGCGGCCTCAGCCAGATCGGCGGCGCCGCTCACGGCCTCGACGAGCATGCTGCGGCCGGCGTGCTTCAGCTCCACCGCGCCCGTCTGCGCCACCTTCTCCATGAAGTCGCGGAAGCTGCTCGCGCCGTACTCGCGCTCGGAGAACGTGGAATCGAGCTGCAGCAGCGTGCTCTTGAGCAGGCCGAGCTGCGGCGTGACCTCGCGTTCCGAGAGCACCTTGAGCGCCCGCAGCACCAGCGGCAGGGCGTTGGCGACCGGCGCGCCGCCACCGGCCGAGGCCGGCTGCTGACGGCCGCCGCGATCCGGCTGGCGGCGGTGGCTGGTCTGGACGCCGACGAGGTTTTCGTAGGCGATGAACTCGTGGCAGTTGCGCTGCATCGTCAGGCTGGTGAATTGCCGGCCGCCGACGACGATGACGCGGCGCCCGTACTGCTTCAGCTTCTCGACCAGCGAGATGAAGTCGCTGTCGCCGCCGACGATGACGAACGCGTTGATGTGGTCGTGGGTGAAGGCCATCTCGAGCGCGTCGAGGGCCATGGTGATGTCGGCGCCGTTCTTGTCGCCGCCCGGCGTCATGTTGCGCTGCACCATGCGGATGGCGTGCTGGGTGAGGAGGCGGCTGTAGTCGCCGACGCGCTTCCAGTCGCTGTAGGCGATCTTGGTGACGATCTCGCCGCGCTCCTTGATGGCCTCGAGGACGAGGCCGATATCGAACTGGCCGCCGATGGTGGATTTGACGCCGATCTCGACGTTGTCGAAGTCGATGAATACGGCAATGCGGCTACGGGCTTCGGTGGGATTCATGCTGCTCCGCGGCGTGTGACGCCGCTGTGGTCGCTCCAGGCCTGCGGGCGGCGCGCGCGCCGCGGACTGCTGGCTCTGGGCTCTAGCTTTGGGCTCTGGGCCTTGTCTGCGCTAGCTGTTAGTCGGTTGCCGGGGTTCGAGTCGAGGCGTCTCACGCAGGAAGCGAGGCTTCCGGGTTGCGTGCGTGATCCCTGAGCGGCGACCCTGGCCAATCGGCGCTCACAGTCGAGCAGCCGTCACGGTCGATTATATGCCCAAACACCCGAATCGCCGGCTTCGGACGCCCGGTCGGGCGGGCTGCTAGGGCACCCGCGGCGAAACGGGCCGCCAATTGAGCACCACCCGCAGGCGACCCAGGTTGTCTTCGTCCTTGACCATCAGGAAACGCTGGCCGTCGGACGTCACGTCGTAGTTGGCGATCGTGATGCCGGCGCCATAGGAGTACGGCCGATCGAACAACACCCTGGGTTGGCTCAGTTCCGCGCCGGCGGCGGTCGTTCTCAACTCGACCGCCATCATGCGGTCGCCATTGCGGTAGAAGATCTCCTTGCCATCGCCGCGCAGCGACGGCTGGGTGCCGCCGTCGGTGGACACCTGCAGGCGCCGGTCGCCATCAGGAAAGGAACGCACGTACACCTGGTTGCGGCCCGATTCGTTCGACACGTAGACGAGCCATTTGCCGTCCGATGACAGCCGGCCGCCGCCCTCGTATGCCGGCGTCTGCGCGAACGGCTTCGCCTGCGCGGGGTTGGAGAACGGCGCCACCAGCAGATCGAAGCTCGTGGCCGGAGTGTTGCGGAGCAGCACCAGCGTCTGGTTGTCCGGCGTCACCGCGCCCGGGTAGTCGAACTCGGTCGTGCCGGACAGCGTTCGCCCAGGCTCGACGCCGCCCGTGTTCTCGATGCGCAACCCGACGCCGCTGCGGTGAATCACGTGATTTCCATCGGGCAGCCAGGTTGGGAAGGCGTTGCTGGCGGTGCTCTGTGTCGGAAGCAGCTCGAACGCCCGGCGGCGGAGGTCGAGGAGCCACACACCACCCGCCTGCACGACGATGCGGTTCCCGTCTGGCGAGATCCGGGGATTCAGATAGCCGCGCGTCTCGTCGACGACCGGTTCCTCGACGCCCGTGCGCGACACCCAGACCAGACGCCGTACAGCCGCGCCGGGCGCGTAGACAATCATTCCCACGGGCGTGACATCGGCCGGCGGTACGCCTTCGGACCGGCTCGGAAGATTCTCGAGCACCTGCTCCGGAGAGCCCGAGGTCTTCATCGTTGCGGAGTCGAACTGCGATACGAGCAGTTGCCCGTCACGGTAGAAGAACAGCCGGTTGCCGGGCCCGATGAGCGGCATGCTTGCGTTGGTCAGCACGGGCTGGCGCTGGCCGGTGCCGCGCGTCAACGAATCGATGCGCCACTGCCCGCCCTTCGACTGCACCGCGAGGAGCAGCGCCTCGTCGCCGGCGAGTGGCGTCGGATAGGCGTGCGTCACCTCATCGCCCGACAACGTCGTCAGCGGCTTCGGCTCGCCGCCGCCTCGAGGCACCTGCCACAAGGCGCCATCGTGGACGTAGACGATGTGATCGTCGCCCGTCCAGGCGGCGCCATAGAGGATGCTCGCGCCGCGCGCCGCGGTCGCCACGAGACCGTCGGTCAGCGATACGGTCCGGAGTTCGCCGGCCGAGGTCGCAAAGCCGAGGGCTTTGCCATCGGGCGAGAAGAACGAGGTCGTGGCACCTTCGGTGCCGCGCACAGGCGTCACGTCGAATCGGTCCAGCTGCCGGATGAAGAGCTGTCGTTCGCCGACAGCTGTGCCGACGAACGCGAGGCTCCGGCCGTCGGGCGACGACGCCACGGTTCTCGACGTGGATCCGAACAGCTCGACGCCTGGCGGAAGCGTCAACTCCAGCCGCGTAGTCGGCACGGCGATGGCCACCGGCGCTTCGCCCGCCCACGCGAGCCAGCCCGCCGATGCTGCCACGGCGCAGGCGACGGCCGCGACAGCCCACGGCAGGCTGCGGCGCCAGGCCGGAGGCGCGGCGGCGGCCGCCGCCGGGCGCGCGGAGCTGCCGTCGTCGAGCAGGTCCCACATGTCGCCGATGGCGCGCAGCCGGCGTTGCGGATCCTTCTCCAGACACCGGCCGAGCAGCCGCCGCACCTGCACCGGCACCTGGCTCAAGTCGGACTGGTCCTTGACGACCGAAGCCAGCGTCTCGGTGAGATCGCTGCCCTTGAAGGGGCGGTGCCCGGCGAGCATCTCGTAGAACACGACGCCAAACGCCCAGATGTCGGCGCGCCGGTCCACCGTCCTGCCCCGCGCCTGCTCGGGGCTCATGTAGGCCGCGGTGCCGAGGATGACCCCCACCTGGGTCATGGCGGGGCTCATGATCGTGGGCGACATCGTCAACGCGCCGGCACTATCTGGACCGCCCGCCCCGGGTTCGGCCAACTTCGCCAGGCCGAAGTCGAGCACCTTCACCGTGCCGTCGGGCCGCACCTTGATGTTCGCTGGCTTGAGGTCGCGATGGATGATGCCCTGCTCGTGCGCGGCCTCGAGCGCCTCGACGATCTGCCGCGCAATCTGCAGCGCCTCGTCGAGCGGCAGCGGACCCTCCGCGATCCGGTCGGCCAGTGTCGGCCCCTCGACGAGCTCCATGACGAGCGCGCGGGTGCTGCCACTTTCTTCGAGGCCGTAGATCTGCGCGATGTGGGGGTGATTGAGCGCGGCCAGGAGCTTCGCTTCGCGCTCGAAACGCGAGAGCCGGTCCGGGTCGCGCGCGAGGGTTTCGAGCAGGATCTTGACCGCCACCTGGCGGTCGAGACGCGTATCACGGGCTCGATAGACCTCGCCCATGCCGCCGGCGCCCAGCGGCGACACGATTTCAATGGAACCGAAGCGCGTGCCCGGCGTGAGACTCATGCGGCGCGCGCGCGCCTCCCGCGCTGGCCCCACCCGTAGACGCCCGCGCCGATCGCGATGATCGTGCCCGAGGCGCCCACGATCTTGGTCACGGCCAAGACCTTGTTCGGCTCGTCAGCGGCCGGGACGCACGCGAACACGATGGCGACCAGACTGACGGCGAATCCCATACACGCCAGCAGCCGCGCGACGACGGGCCCGCCTGGCACACGGGTGACCTCAGGGCTCGCGGGCTCGCGCTGCAGACGGTACATCGCCGCGAACATGTAGAGGAAGGGCACGAAGTTGACGATGATGGCCATGCTCACCAGCGCCTCGTAGGCGCCGCGCACCGTGGTGCCCGCCTGTCCGAGGACGATGAAACCGGCCGCCGCCACCGCCTGCACGATGATCGCCACGTGCGGCGTGTGCCAGCGCGGATGCACCTTGGCAAATGCAGCCGGGAGAAACGCGTCCAGGCCCGCGACGAAGGGCAGGCGCGCCGTGGCGGCAAACCACCCCCCGACCGCTCCGAGCGCGTTGAGCGTCACGCAGAACGCGAGGAACGGCACCAGCCACAGCGCGCCGGCTTTGCCGGCCATGACCTGGATCGCCTGCATCACGCCCTGCAGACCGGATACCTGCTCTTGTGGCAATGCCAGCAGTACCGCCATGGTGCCGAAAGTGTAGAAGCCAGCCACGAGCACAGTTGCCCACAGGATCGCGCGTGGCACGGTGCGGCGCGGGTTCTCGATTTCGTCTCCCATCGTCGACGCGGATTCGACGCCGGTGAACGCGTACGCGATCGTGGACAGCATGATCACGTCCTTGAGCGACGTGCCCGGCACCATCGTTGCGGGCGTGAGCGGCGTTGCCGATCCGTAGTGGAGCCACGAGTAGCCGGCGAACGCGAACAGCAACGTCAGCGGCACCCAGGTCGCCACGCCGCCGGCGTTGGTCAACCACTTCCCGACACCCAGGCCAACGACGTTCAACCCGGCAGCCAGCGTGATGCCCGCCAGGGCGACCACGAAGAAATAGGTGCTGCTGGTCGAGAGAGTCTGGGCCTCTGCGCCCCCCATGAACAGCGCGTTGCCGGCGGCGAAGAACAACAGCCCCGGAAAGTACGGCAGGTTCGAGGCCCAGTAGCTCCAGCCGGTGAGAAATGCGGCAAAGGGGCCGAATGCTGCTTTGCTCCACAGGTACATGCCGCCTTCGCCGGGATGGCGCGACGACAGTTCGAGAACCGTGAACACCAGAGGAATGAAGAAGCACACCGCGGCCAGCACCCAGAGCCCGACGGCGCCGGGTCCTGCCGCCGACGCTGCAGCCACCCAGCGCAGGCTGAAGCTGGTGACGAAATAGAAGAGGACGAGATCCCGAACGCCGAGGACACGGCGAAGACCAGCCGTGGGTGGCACGACGGTCTGCGCGAGAGTGGTCATGGGCGGTCCACCACAGGCTTCAGGCCCGCCTGCCAGTTGAGCACGACCGTTACCAGCGACGTCCCCGATTCGCTACTGCCCGCGTTGAACAACATGCGTTGGCCGTCTGGCGCGATGTCCCAGTACCAGTTGTTGATGGAAGAACCGCCGCCGAAAATCGAGGTGGAGAACAGGATCCGCGGGCTCCCGGCCTCGAAGCCCGCGCCGCTGCCAACGTCCACGCTCAGCAGCTGTCCCCGACCCGAGAAGTAGAGCAGTTCCTTGCCGTCGGCCCGCCACCGCGGCTGATACCCGCCGCCGTTCGACACTGCCCACTTGCCGCCGGTCGACGCCGGAAACGAGCGCACGTACACCTCACTCCGGCCGCTTTCGTCGGACACGTAGGCCACGAAGCGGGCGTCCGGCGAGAACGCCGCGTCGGTCTCGCGATAACTGGTGACGAGAAACGGCTCGGGCGGGCGCTCTTCCGTGCCGGCCATCGGCAGCACCCACAAGTCTTCCTTGGTGGACGGATCCACGCTGTTGTAGAGCAGCCAGAGCCCGTCTCGCGACCACGACAGCGGATATTTGCTGGCGTTGGATTTCAGGACCGGCTCGTCGCGCCCGGCGCCGTTGGCGGGCGCCGAATAGAGATCGAAGCGTCCCGCACGATTCCCGGAGAACACGATCCGGCTGCCGTCGGGAGACCACACCGGCTTGACGGAGCTCGTCGGTGACGAAGAGGACTTGACGCCGGCCTCGCGGGCGAAATCGAACACCCAGGTGGACGTGCCACGGGCGCGCACCACCGCGACCTTCGAACCGTCAGGCGACAGCCGCAGTTCGTTGAAATCGCCGGGGGCCCACACGGTGCCGGTCTGTTTCCCCTGGCGATCGACCCACACGAGCCGCCGGCCCTCGCCGGCCTCGCCGTAAATCAGCGCGCCGCTCTCCGACGCGGAGAAGAAACCTACCTGATCCGCGACGACGATCGGCTCCCCCGACAGCTGGTTGGAAGCGCCGTCGAACCGCTGCGCCAGCAGCGTCGGGCCTCGGGTGAACACGAGATACCCGCTGCCGCCGTCGCGAGCCGGCACGTAGGCCGCGCTGCGAACACCGCCGGAGACCACGCGCACGGGCTCGCCGCTGCCGTCGAGTGCGCCGACGTAGATGCCGCTGTCAGGCGCCGTCTCGGCGCGGATGTCTCCGCCGGCATAGACGAAGCGGCCGCCGGGCAGCAACTGACTGCCGCCTCGCAGCGACGGCTGGCGGAGGCTCCCGACGAGCGTCGGCTCCCCGCCCCGGATCGGCACCTGCCGCAGCCCGCCGGGGAGCGTCGTGAAGAAGAGCCGATCGTCGTGGGTTCCAAAGCCACCGGCCAGGATGCCCGGCAGGTCGCACACGGTCTGCGGCGGCCCGCCTGCGACATCGACTCTCGTCAGCCTGCCCCCCGCGTCGAAGAGCACGAAGCGGCTGTCGCCGGACCAGAACGGGCTGCCAACTGAGGCGTCGCTTGTCGCGATGACGCGGGGCGCCGTGGCGTCCAGATCGCGCACCAGGATCTGGCTGCCCGTCTGGTAGGCAATGTGCCGGCCGTCCGGGGACACCACGGGACTCGAGGCGATCGCCTGGAGCGCGGCCGACAGCTGAAAGCGGACCGCGCCATCGGACGTCGCGACCGGTTGACGTACGTAGAGCGTGGCCGTAATCGCCGCGACGAGCGCGAACCCAGCGGCGATCGCCCACGGAAGCATGCGCCGCCACGCCGGCGCGCGCGGCGCCGCGGCACCTTGCTGCGAGTTCGCCTGGTCGAGCAGATCCCAGGCGTCGCCGATGTCGCGCAGCCGCCGCTTCGGGTCCTTCTCCAGACACTTGGCGAGCAGCTTCCGTACCGGCAGCGGCGTCTTGCTCAAATCGGACTGGTCTTTGACGACCGATGCCAGCGTCTCGGTGAGATCCTCGCCCTTGAACGGCCGTTCGCCGGCGAGCATTTCGTAGAGCACGACACCGAACGCCCAGATGTCGGCGCGCTTGTCTACGGCCTTGCCGCGCGCCTGCTCCGGGCTCATGTAGGCCGCGGTCCCGAGGATGATCCCGGCCTGCGTCATCGCCGGGCTCGTGATCGTCGGCGACATCGTCAGGCCGGCGCCGATCGAGGCGCCCGATGCACCTGCCTCCGTCAGCTTGGCCAGCCCGAAGTCGAGGACCTTCACCGTGCCGTCGGGCCGCAGCTTGATGTTCGCCGGCTTCAGGTCGCGGTGGATGATGCCCTGTTCGTGCGCGGCTTCGAGCGCCTCGGCCACCTGTCGCGCGATCGCGAGCGCCTCCTCGAGTGGAAGTGGCCCTTCGGCGATCCGATCCGCGAGCGTTGGACCTTCGACCAGCTCCATGATCAGCGCGCGCGCGGGTGTGGGTGTGTCCTGCTCTTCGACGCCGTGGATCTGGGCGATGTGCGGATGGTTGAGCGATGCGAGGACTTCGGCCTCCCGCTGAAAGCGCATCAGCCGGTCCGGGTCGCCGGCCAGGGGTGCTGGCAGCACCTTGAGTGCGACGTGGCGTTTCAGCTTCGTGTCGATGGCGCGGTACACCTCGCCCATCCCGCCGACGCCGAGAGGCGACACGATTTCAAAGGATCCGAAGCGGCTGCCAGAGGTCAGGCTCACGGTGGGTTCAACGTGCGGTGAGCCGGCGCAGCTCAGTGCGCCAGTTGGGAACGACCACGAGGCTGACACCGCTCGTGGCGGATTCAATCATGAGAAAGCGGCCGTCCTTCGCGACGTCGAAGTCCACCTCGTAATCTCCCTCGAGATGCGACGCGCGGGACACGACGCGGGGCGCCGGATCGAAGGCCAACGCCGCCGACACCATCCGGCTCCCTTCCCAGTAGAAGATCTGCCGTCCGTCGTGGGCCCAGATCGGCCGCTGACCGCCGTTCGCGGAAATCGCGACTCGGCCGCCGGTGCCGGCAGACGAACGGATGTAGACCTCGACACGGCCGGACTCGTCCGAGTTGTAGGCGATCCAGCGTCCGTCCGGCGAGAACCGTCCGCGCGATTCCGCCGCGGTCGCCGATCCCGAAAGCTCGCGTCCACTTTGGCCAGAGCCAGCCGTCGGGTCGAGCGAGAAGCTCTCCAGGTTGAACGTGCCGTTGTAGAGCGCGTTGAACACGACGCTCCGACCATCGGGAGCGAGGTCGACGGACCAGGGATTGTGGGGTGGCACCGCGGCCAGCACCGCGGGACCGCCGCCATCCGCTGGCTGACGCCAGAGCTGGGCGCGGCCACCGTGATTGGAGGCATACAAGAGGCTGCGTCCATCGGGCGACCAGCTCGGGTTTCGCGCGACTCCCGTGGCGGTGAGCGGCGTCAGCGTGCCGGCCGCCAGGTCGAGCGACCACAGGTCGGTCTTGACGCCCGTGAGGATGCTCGCCGCCACACGCCGTTCGTCAGGCGAGAGCCGGACGAATTCGTACTCGCGCCTGTCGGCCCGGACGGGAACGACCGTGCCAGCCCGATCGACCCACACCAGGCGGCGCGCATGGTTGCCGCGCAGGAACGCAAGCGCACCGCCGTGGGTCAGGAAGGCGTCGCCGCTCTTCGAGGACAGGCCCGTGGTGCGGATGGAATCTTGAATCGGCGTCGGTGTGCCTGTGGTGCGCCGGGTCTTCACATCGAACGGGATGGCCATCACCACACCGTCTCCGGTCAGGTAGACGAGCTGTCCGTCCACGACGTCGAGGGCCTTGATGCCGGGCACACCGAGCCGGGTCACCTGCGCGTCATCGAGCGTCGCCGCGGCAATCTCGGCCTCCCGGGCGCCGCCGAACCAGACCGTGAAGAGAACGGTCTTGCCGTCCGCGAGGACGCGCGGGCTCTGGTGGCTCAGCTCCTTTCCCGCCGCGTCGACCCGCGTGAACGGCGAGGCACCGCCGCCGCTCTCCTTGACCCGGGACAGCCCTTGCAGACCTTCGTCGATGCCTGCGCCGAGAATGATGTCGCCGCTCGGCGACCAGTCGATGCCGCCGTAGTCGATGACGTCGGCGAGCGCCACCGCAGTGCCGCCCTCGAGCGGCACCTTCATCACCTTGCGCCGGTTGGCGATATATGCGACCCACTTGCCGTCGGGCGAGATGACGGGTGCGCCGGCGGCTTGCTGGGTGCCGGCGATCTCGCTCGACGTCAGCTGGTCGAGCCGGCGCAGATAGAGCACGCGGCCGTTGCCGGATCGCGCCGCTCCGGCGTAGACCACCGACCGGCCATCCGCGGACAGCACCGCCGGCCCGATCGGATACTCACCGTCCAGGTTGAGCACCGTGCGCCCGGGAAAGAGGTCGGCGGCTGGCACCGGCTTCAACGCCCACCCCGCCACGGCGGCCACGACCGTGCACGCTGCCGCGACCACCCATGGCGCGCGGCGCGAGTGAGCTGGCTCGGGCGCCGCCGGTGGCGCGGCAGCGTCGAGCAGATCCCAGACGTCGGCGATGTCGCGCAGCCGCCGCTTTGGGTCCTTCTCCAGGCACTTCGTAAGCAGCCTTCGCAGCCGGGCCGGCACCTTGCCCAGGTCGGGCTGGTCCTTGACCACCGCCGCCAGCGTCTCCGTGAGATCGTCGCCCGTGAACGGCCGCTCGCCCGCGACCATCTCGTAGAGCACGACGCCGAAGGCCCAGATGTCGGCGCGCTTGTCCACGGCGCGGCCGCGCGCCTGCTCGGGGCTCATGTAGGCGGCGGTGCCCAGGATGAGGCCGGCCTGCGTCATCGCCGGGCTGGTGATCGTGGGCGACATCGTGAGAGCCCCGGCGCTGTCCACGCCGCTCGCCGCGCCCGGCTCGACCAGCTTCGCCAGGCCGAAGTCGAGCACCTTCACCGTGCCGTCGGGCCGCAGCTTGATGTTCGCCGGCTTCAGGTCGCGGTGGATGATGCCCTGTTCGTGCGCGGCTTCGAGCGCCTCGGCGATCTGGCGGGCAATGGCCAGCGCCTCGTCGAGCGGCAGCGGGCCCTGGGCGATGCGGTCGGCCAGCGTCGGGCCCTCGACCAGCTCCATCACCAGGGCGCGAGTCGTGCCGCTCTCTTCCAGGCCGTAGATCTGGGCGATGTGCGGATGATTCAGCGACGCCAGCAGCTTCGCTTCCCGTTCGAACCGCGACAGCCGCTCGGGATTGCCGGCGACGGATTCGAGCAGGATCTTGATCGCCACCTGGCGCTCGAGCCTTGTGTCACGGGCGCGATACACCTCGCCCATGCCGCCGGTGCCGAGGGGCGCCACGATTTCGAAGGATCCGAACCGGCGACCAGGGGTGAGACTCAAAGGGGCCGGGGGGATTCTAGCTCAGCCGCGCGGGTTCATGGTTTTTACACCCTTACACCACCATCGTCTACCATGGTGTAATGGCACTGAACATCAAGAACGGCGAGGTCGAGCGCCTCGCTACCGAGGTCGCGCGGCTGACCGGCGAGTCGAAGACCGAAGCGATCCGGCGTGCGCTCGAAGAACGGCGCGGGCGATTGAAAAGCGCGTCGAGCGACACCCGGCGCGCCCGCGTGCTGCGCTTTCTCGAAAAGAAGGTCTGGCCCACCGTGCCGAAAGCGCAGGTCGGCCGCCGGCTGACGCGCGCCGAAGAGGACGAGATCCTGGGCTACGGGCCGGCCGGCGTATGACGGTGGACTCGTCAGCGCTCATCGCCGTGCTGTTCGCCGAGCCCGGCTATCTCGATCTCGTCGACCGGATCCTCGCGGCGGATCACGTGCGCATCGGCGCACCGACGCTGGTCGAGACCAGCCTGGTGTTCGTGGGCCGGCGGCGCACGCGCGGCGCTGCCGAAGTCGAGGAGCTCGTGAAGGAGCTGGCGATCACGGTGGTGCCGTTTGGCGAGACTGAATGGCGGGTCGCGGTGGACGCGTTCGCGCGCTTCGGCCGCGGGCGGCATCCGGCCGCACTGAACTTCGGCGACTGCCTTGCCTATGCCACCGCGGCAGCGGCCGGAGACTCGCTGCTCTACGTCGGCGAGGACTTTGCCCGCACCGACGTCGTCGCGGCTAGTGCCGGCCGCGGGTCATCTCGATGATCCGCGTCACGTCGTGCAGGCTTTCCACCTCGAAATCGGCGGCGAGGTCGCCGGCGCTGTGCGTGTCCTTCGACAGGCGCCCTTCCGGCCGCCGCAGCCATGCGGCGATCATCCCGGCCGACATCGCACCCTGGATGTCGAACATCGGCGCCGCGCAGTAGAGCACGTCGCGCGGCTCGAAACCGGTCTTGCGCAGCACCCACTGGTAGGTGCGCGGGTTCGGTTTCGCCACGCCGGCCTGCTCGGTGGTGCCGACGAAGTCGGCTGTGAACGCCGTGAACTTGGCGACGTACATGTCGAGGTACTTGGTCTCGACGTCCGAGTAGATGAACACCTTCACGCCGAGCTTCTGCTGGTTCGTGAGCGCGTCTTCGGTGTCGGGAAAGAGCTCGACCTTCGACTGCAGGTCCAGGAAGGCCTCGACGTCATCGGCCCCGCCCGTGATGCCGTGCATCCGGTAGGCGGTTGCCAGCGCTTCGCGCACGAGATCGGTGACCTGCGTGTAGCGGAAGAATGCGGCACGGCGGTGCAGCCCCTCGAAGGTCCGCACCCACGTTTCGACGAACTCCTGCTCGCTTACCTGCGCACCGTGCTTTTTCAGGAGCTGGGCGGCGGCACCGCGCCAACTCCCGGCCCAGTTGAACAGCGTGGTCTTGGAATCGTAGAAGATGGCCCGCGGCCAGCGTCCGGTGATCGCCATGGGCCGCACCTTAACAGAATCTGTCGGCCAGAGAACAGGCCACTAACCTCGTGGTTTCGCCTCGATGGGGGCCCACGTGGCCGGGTGCACGCCAACGTCGGACCCGCGGAGCGGCGCCAGCCCCAGCGTGCTGAACATCAGCCGGGTCTCCTCGACCGCCCGCTCCCAGATCGAGTCGATGTCGTCCTCTTTCACGTGCAGCACGTAGCCGTGGCGCAGCACGAGGAGCTGCATTTCAGCTTCGTGTTTCGTCGAGGGCCGGCACATGCGTCGGGCGAGCTCGTTGCCGAACCGGGCGTAGGAGACGAGCTCCGCCTGCGGTCCGCTGTCGTCCCAGACGGAGGCGAGTTGCGGTGACAGGCGCCAGTACCGCCCAACGGCGCGCGCCAACCCGTCGAAAGTGAACCCCAGCTTGCGCAGACAGGCCTCGCGAGCCGGCCGGCCTTCGCGGATGTCGGCGCGAATCGCCGCGTGCTCGCCGGGCGAATGGCAGGCCACGAGCACTTCCCCGAGGTTCAGCAACATGGCGGCCAGGTATGCGTCTTCGCGCCGCGGGTACTTCCCGCGCTCCGCCGTCACGCCGGCGGCGTGCGCCGAAAGCATCGACTGGAGCATCAGCTCCCGCAGGCTCGGCGACCGCGCTTCGAACGCCAGGAAGTAGACCAGCGTGCTCGCGAGCCGGCGCACCGTGTCCATGCCGAGCACGACGATCGCGTGCGAGACGTTGTCGATCGGCCGGTTCGAGCGGTTGTAGTGGAACGAATTGGACATCCGCAGCACGTTGACCGTGAGCGCGTAGTCCTCGAGCACGAGGTTCGCCAGTTTGTGCGCCGAGGTGCGGTCTTGCGTACCGAGGGCGAGCACGTCGATCAGCCGCTTGGAGAACAGGGGCAGTTCGGAGTCGCCAATCAGATTCTTGACGTATTGGGCGAGGCGATCGCGCCGCGGCAACGGCGAGCCCTCGTTCGAGTCGGGTCCCTGGGTCATCCAGACAGCAATCGGCCAACCCGGGCAAACCCTGAGCACCCCAGCCGTTCCGCAAAACCGTGCAGCCCGCCCGCACGGAGTGCAGGCCATTAGATACTGCCCGAGCGAGGCGGAGCCTCGCGGGTCCGAGCGCAGCCTCGCTAGAGCACCATCTGATCGCGGCCCAGCACGATCTCACCCTTGAAGGTCTTCCGGGCCGCGGTGAGGTAGTTTTCGTCGGGCAGCGGGTCGAGCGCCCCGGGCACGAGGTGACTGAGCACCAGAGTGCGCACTCCGGCCTCGGCGGCCATCCGGCCGGCGTCTTCGAGGGGCGTATGCGTCGCGACGATGTGGCGCCAGATGCCTTCAGGGTTGTCCGCGTACATGCCGCGCGCCACCATGCCGTCGAACGCCCGGCGCATCGCCACCACGTCGATCGCCTCGCAGACCAGCACTTCGGCGCCGCGGGCGAGCGCCACCAGCCCAGGCGAGTAACTGGTGTCACCGGAGAAGACGAACGACCGATCGCGGCTGTCGACGCGGAACGACAGCGACCGGTACGGCATCTTCTGCTTCGACTCGGCCGGATAGTGCGTGTTCTCGACCGATCGCACCGTCACCCGTTCGTCGCGATACACCTCGAGCGGTGCCGGCGTGGCCTCGAGGTCCTGGCCGCGAAACATGTCGGCCGGCTTGACGCTGCGGGCCTCGTCCACAAGGCGGATCGCGGCGTTCGCCTCGCCAAACGCGATGGCGGCCTCGACCATCCGGCGCGTGCCGAACGGCCCCGCCACCGTAACGGGATCGACACGGCCGTCGGTCCATTGCCGGATCAGGAGCGCCGCCAGGTCGGCGGTATGGTCGTCGTGAAGGTGGGTGAGAAACACACGGCCGATCTGGCGATGGTTCACACCGGCCTTCTTGAGCGCCGCCAGCGCGCCATAACCGCAATCGATCAGATACGGTTGGCCGCCGGCAATTACGGCGTTGGCCGCCTCGCCTCGGGTGGCGGTGTAGTTGGGGCCGCCTTGGGTGCCGAGCAGCACGAGCCGCGTGCCAGCGCCCGCCGGCGCCGCTTGCGCGGCCACACTCTCGCGATTCGCAAGCCGCGGCGCGACCGCAGCGCCGGCCAGCGCGATTACCTGCCCGATGGCGAAACGGCGTGTAGTTTTCACGCGCGGATCCTACCCCGATCGCTGCGTCGTGATGGCCGCGATCAGCGACCGCGAGCGAGGAGGGGCGAAATGTCTACGTGATCGAAAGGGGCGAGCGTCGCGAGCTTTTCGTAGTCCCGGTCGCGATGCACGACGGTGAGGTGATGACGGCTGGCGCTTGCGGCAATCAGGCAGTCCACGCTCGATCGGACCGTCAGACCGGCGCGCCGCGCCCGCCTGTAGAGATCGACGGCAGTGTCGACAGCAGCGGCAGGAAGGGGAGAATCGACGCAGGGCAACGCGTGCATCGCTGTGTGTGCGATCTGGAAGGCCCGCTCGTCGTCGAATCCCTGCAGCACTTCTTGGATGATCGGCAGACAGGTGATCACGCGTTCCCGGTCGCCCACCATCTGCTCGAGCGTCACGCGTTGAGGACGGCGAAACACCTCAATCCACGCGCTCGTGTCAACGAGGAGTCCGCGGCTTCCGTGCACGATAGATACCGCGGGTTTCGCTTACGCCCGACGGGCGATCGGCTCGCATGGCCGACAGGTCGCCGACCCAGAGCCCGGACCCCGCGAGCTGATCGATGCCAAGGGCCTTGGAGCGGCGGATCATTTCTTCGAGCGCCCGTTCGATCGTGCGCGCGTAGGTGCGCTCGCCGCTCACCCGCACAGCTTCCTCGAGCAAGTGCTCATCAAGCACAACATTCGTGCGTTTCATGTGTATAGCTTACATCGATTCTCAGCTTCCCTCGAGAGGCGGCGGCGTCAGCAAATCGTTGGGGATCACGCGATTGAATTGACCGCGCTGCAGCAGCTCGCGGCCCTTGCCTCCGCGGCCGGTGACCTCGTATTTCGCGGTGCTGATCGTCTGCTCGGCGCCGCGGCTGGTCTCGACGCGCATCAGATCGCGATCGCCCTGCGACGCCATGAACGCGATCACCACGTCGTCGTCGGACGAGAGCTTGATCAGGATGACGCCCTTCCCCGGTCCCGAGAGGTAGTTCACTTCGTCGGCACGACAGAGGAGCGCCCGGGCCTCGCGCGTCGCCACGATCAGCGTTTCCTCACCGGTCGTCCGCTCCACGCCCACCACTTCGGCGCCGTCGGCCGGCCGCGCAAAACGCCGGCCCGCCCTCGTGCTCGGCTCGACGAACGGCTCGAAGCTGAAACGCAGCGCGTATCCGTCCGACGTCGCCGCCACGGCGTGCACCGGCGGCGGCTCGTCCGAGTCGGCCGCCTTGCCCTTCTTCGGCAGCGGTGTAATCTGCCCCGCGACGCGCGGGTCGAGGCTGAACGCCGCCACCACGCGCTCGCCGTCGCGGAGCTTGAACAGCTTCTGCACCGGCTCACCGTAGCCCGTGGACGCGGGCACGTCGATGATGCGGGACGTGTAGGCCGCGCCGAGATTGGTGAAGAACACGACGCAGGCGCGCGTGCTGCCCTGTAGCACCGCCAGTACTGCGTCGCCCTCGCGCAGGCGCGTGGTCGTCAGGTCGCGCACCTCCTTCTGGCGTTTCAGCCAGCCGTCGCGCGACACGATCACGACGTTGTCCTCTTCGACAATGAAGTCGTCGGCGGTGAACTCGACCTCCTCCGATGCCTCGATGAGCGTGCGACGCTTGTCGCCCTTGGCGTACTTCGCCTGGATGTCGTCGAGGTCGGCGCGGACCAGGCCCCAGCGGCCCTCCTCGTCCTTGAGCAGCCCGGTGATCTGGCGCGCGCGCTTCCGCTTGTCGGCGAGCTCGTTCTGGATGACCAGAATCTCGAGCCGCGCCAGCCGGTACAGCTTGAGTTCGAGGATCGCGTCGGCCTGCTCGGCGTCGAGCTCGAAGCGCTTGATGATCTTCTCGGCCGCGTCCGCCTTGCCGTCCGACTTGCGGATGATCTTGATGATCTCGTCGAGCGCGTCGAAGACCTTCTCGAACCCTTCGAGGACGTGGATCCGCTTCTGGAGCGACTCGAGCTCGTGCTCCAGCCGGTTGGTGACCACCTCGAGGCGGAAGTGCAGGAAGTGCCAGAGGATCGACTTCAGGTCGAGCCGTTCGGGCCGCCCCACCTCGGGGTTCTCGGTCGGGATCAGACACGTCATGTTGACGATGACATTGGTCTGGAGCGGCGTGTTCTTGAACAGGTACGCCATCACCATCTTGGGGTCGGCGTCCTTCTTCAGCTCGAGTGCGATGCGCACGTCGTCGGTCGACACGTCCTTGACGTCGAGGAGCGGCGGCAGCTTGCGCGACAGCACGACGTCGGCGATCCGCTCCACGAGCGTCGACTTGTTCACCGCGTAGGGGATGCTCGTGACGTAGATCGACTGTCCGGTGCGGGTCGGCGGCCCCTCCTCCCACGTCGCACGCAGGCGGATCGTGCCCGAGCCGGTCCGGTAGATCTCCTTCAGCTCGTCGGCCGAGTTGAGGATCTGGGCGCCGGTGGGAAAGTCCGGCCCCTTGACGTAGCGGCACAGCTGCAGGCTGCTCAGATCCGGGTTGTCGAGCAGCTTCTGCAGCGCCGTGCACACCTCGCCGAGGTTGTGCGGCGGCACGTTGGTGGCCATGCCGACGGCAATACCGGTGGTGCCGTTGACCAGCAGGTTCGGGATCCGGGCCGGCAGCACCACGGGCTCGGTGCGCGTGCCGTCGTAGTTGGGCCGGAAGTGGACGGTTCGCTGCTCGATCTCGCCCAGCATCTCGTCGGCCAGGCGGGTCAGGCGGCACTCGGTGTAGCGCATGGCGGCGGCCGCGTCGCCGTCGAGCGAGCCGAAATTACCCGAGCCGTCGATGAGGGGATAGCGCAGCGAGAACGACTGCGCCATGCGAACCAGCGTCTCGTAGAGCGCCGCGTCGCCGTGGGGATGGTAGTTGCCCATCACGTCGCCCACGACCTTGGCGCACTTGCGGTGCTTGGTGTCGGCCGTCAGGTTCTGCTGCCACATCGTGTAGAGGATGCGGCGTTGCACCGGCTTGAGGCCGTCGCGCACGTCGGGCAGGGCGCGCGAGGTGATGACCGACAGGGCGTAGTTCAGGTAACGGCTCTGGGCCGCCTCGTGCAGCGCCACGATCTGACTGCCCGGCGGGGGCGGTGGCGCGGCGCCAGACTCGGACACGGGTGAATCGAAGAGCGACGGCGTGGAGGAACGCGGGCGGCGAGCGGCCATGGTCGACTGAAGATCTTACCGGCACGGCGGCTGTCGCGTACAATTCCAGAAACGCGGTCGCCGCCTGCTCTGTCCTTCGTGCCCCGCACACGACCCCTGTCCCACTTTGAGTGAACCCGACGCGACACCCGAAACCCTGGCCCGCGAAGTCGCGCGGCGCCGGACGTTTGCCATCATTTCCCATCCCGACGCCGGCAAGACCACGCTGACGGAGAAGCTGCTGCTGTACGCCGGCGCGATCGAGCTGGCCGGGGCGGTGCGTGGCAGCCGCAACCAGCGCAAGGCGGCCTCCGACTGGATGGAAATCGAGCAGCAGCGCGGTATTTCGATCAGCACCGCAGCGCTGGAATTCGAGCTCGAGGGGTGTCACGTCACGCTGCTCGACACCCCGGGCCACCAGGATTTCAGCGAGGACACCTACCGCACCCTGCTGGCCGTCGACAGCGTGGTGATGGTGCTCGATGCGGCGAAGGGCGTCGAGCCGCAGACGCTCAAGCTGTTCGAGGTCTGCAAGGCGCACGCGCTGCCGGTGCTGACCTTCGTCAACAAGCTGGATCAGCCGGCGCTCGACCCGTTCGCGCTGCTCGATCAGATCGAGCAGGTGCTGGGGCTGGCCGCCGCGCCGATGAACTGGCCGCTGGGCGACGGCCCCGATTTCCGCGGGGTCTACGACCTGAAGGCCAACACCATCCTGTTCTATGAGCGCAGCGAGAGGCGCGGCCGGCGCACCGCGCCCGTGGGCGTGACCGCGCCGGATGACACGGAGGTGACGGACCTCCTCGGCGAGCGGCGGCAACAGGCCCTCATCGAGGCGGCCGGTATCATCGCCGGCGCCGGCACCCCGTTCGATCACGACGCCTACCTGAACGCGCGCCAGACGCCCGTCTTCTTCGGCTCGGCGATCAACGACTTCGGCGTGGAGCCGTTCCTGCACGCGCTGCTGAAGCTGGCCCCGCCGCCGGGCCCGCGCCGGGCGCGCGAGCGCCAGGTGGCCCCGGCCGATCCGGACTTTTCCGGCTTCGTGTTCAAGATCCAGGCGAACATGAATCCGCGTCACCGGGATCGCGTCGCCTTCCTCCGCATCTGCTCCGGGCAACTGCAGAAGGACATGCAGGTGTGGAACTCGAGACTCGGCGAAGAAATCCGGCTCTCACGCGTCTACCGGTTCTTCGGGCGCGATCGTGAGACCGTGCCCGAGGCGTTTCCAGGCGACGTCGTCGGCATCGTCCTCCCCGGGCGCATCGCCATCGGCGACACGCTGTGTACCGACAAGCGCGTCGTCTTCCCGCCGATCGAGCAGTTCCCGCCGGAGCAGTTCGCCTATCTGCGCCCGTCCGAGGGGCGGCACAAGCGGTTCGACGACGCAGTCACGCAGCTGGCCGAGGAGGGTCTGCTTCAGGCCTTCATGCCCACGGTCGGGATGCGCTTCCCGATCGTCGGGGTCATCGGAGCGCTGCAGCTCGACGTCATCGCCGCGCGCATGTCGGCGGAGTACGGCATCCCCTGCGTGATCGATCGCCTGGCGCACGTGGCCGCGCGGTGGCCCATCGTCCCGCCTGGAGAGACGCTGACGTTGCCGACGATCGGGGTCCTGGATGCGGTCGATCGGCTGGGGCGCCAGGTGCTGGTCTTCGAATCGGACTGGGCGGTGCGCTACACCGCGGAGAAGAATCCGCGGGTCGACTTCAAGAACACGATGTAGCGGCGCGGTCGGGACACTAGCGATACATCGGCTGGCCGGCCTGCAGCGCCACCCACCCGCGCGCGATGCGGTAGACGAACCAGATCCCGACGATCCCCAGCGGCAGCCACGCGACCAGCAGGCCGATCCCCAACGTCAGGATCACGAACAGGACGCACAGCCCGACCCAGAGCACACCGAACCAGAAGGTGCGGATTTGCCAGCGGAAGTGCGATTCGAGCCACGTGCCGGTGGCCTCGCTGCGTTTCACGTAGTTCAGGATGACCGCGATGACCGACGGCCAGCCGATGAGGAACGCGCCGACCACGCTGGCCGCGCCGAGAATCCCGATCAGCAGGCTGACGGCATGCAGCGCGTAGATGATCTGGGTCCAGCCGGCCAGCGAGCTGGCCGTTGTCGTCGTGTTCACGGCAACGCCTCTCGCATGTTCATACACCCGCCCGACGCGCCGGACAATCGACCTCATCTATAGATGACGGGCTCGAGTGTCGAACTGCATTCCCCCTCGTACAAAAGAAGAGCCCCCGACGCGTTCGCGTGCGGGGGCTCTTTCACGTCCGCAGGCCGGGAGGACTAGAGCGCCTTCTGCAGGGCCGCGACCTTATTCGTCGCTTCCCACGTCAGGTCCTTGTCGCTCTTGCCGAAGTGGCCGTAGTTGGTCGTCTTCGAGTAGATGGGACGCAGCAGGTTCAGCTGCTCCACGATGTCCGACGGCTGGAAGCTGAACACGCGGTTGACCGCGCGGATGATCTTTGCGTCGGCCACCGTTGACGTGCCGAACGTGTCGATGTGCACGCTCACCGGATCGGGGTGGCCGATGGCATAGGCGAACTGCACTTCGCAGCGCTGGGCCAGCTTCGCGGCGACGATGTTCTTCGCGACCCAGCGGGCCATGTATGCGGCGCTGCGGTCCACCTTCGACGGATCCTTGCCCGAGAACGCGCCGCCGCCGTGACGGCCCATGCCGCCGTAGCTGTCGACGATGATCTTGCGGCCGGTGAGACCAGTGTCGCCCTGCGGACCGCCGACGACGAAGCGGCCGGTCGGGTTGATCAGGAACTCGGTCTTGGCGGTCATCATCCGCGCCGGGAGGCACTTCTTGATGACGTGCTCGATGCAGAACTTCTCGATCTCTTTGTGCGAGACGTCGGCGGCGTGCTGGGTCGAGATGACGACGTTCTCGATTCGCACCGGCCGGCCATCTTCGTAGGCGACCGAGACCTGCGACTTCGCGTCGGGCCGCAGCCACGGCACCTTGCCGCTCTTGCGGATCTTGGTCAGCTCGCGGCCGAGACGGTGCGCGAACATGATCGGCGCCGGCATCAGCTCGGGCGTCTCGTTGCTGGCGTAGCCGAACATCAGCCCCTGGTCGCCGGCGCCCTGCTTGGCGGTCTTCTTCCCCGCGGCCTTGCGCGCATCGACGCCCTGGGAGATGTCCGGTGACTGCTGCGTGACCAGCAGGTTGATGAACACCTTGTCGGCGTGGAAGACGTCGTCGTCGTTGACGTAGCCGATTTCGCGGATGGCCTTGCGCGCGATCGTTTCGAAGTCGAGCTTGGTCTTGGTCGTGATTTCGCCGCCAATCACCACCACGTTCGACTTGACGAAGGTCTCGCAGGCCACGCGGCTGTACTTGTCACCAGCGAGACAGGCGTCGAGAACCGCGTCGGAAATCGTGTCGGCGACCTTGTCGGGATGCCCCTCGCCAACCGATTCCGAGGAGAAGATGTATTTGTCCATAACACTCCAAAAAAAAGCCCGCGAGGTCGCGGGCTGTTCGCGACTTAGACAGATATGCCGGGGAGTTCCCGGCACGTGCGGTCCATCAAGTCGTGGAAATCACCGCACGAACGACCCTTTAGTATGGTTCGCGGTCCCGGCAGTGTCAATTGCCAGAACCCCGGCGTTTTCGCCATCCGCAACGACTGACGTGGGGGCCGGCTTCAGCCGGCCCTGGGCCGCCGGAAGGCGTCCCCTACGCCTACTTCTTGATCGTCCCGGTCACGCCCTCGCGCGAGCAATTGAACGGCTCGATCTTCAGATCGGACGCCGCGTACTCGTTGGTCGAGCGGGGAAACGGCTGTTTGAAGAACTCGGAGTCCACGAGGTCGATCTCGACGACCAGGCGCTGCCGCGCGGCATCGAGGTGGAGCCGCTCCACCGAGGTGAGCGCCGCCGAGTGCAGCAGTCCCTTGGTCGGCTGCCCCGGCTGCTCGACGTACTGGTTCAGCACGCCTGCGGAGTAGTTGGCCGTCTCGATCACCAGCGTGTCGCCGTCCATGCGGCCGATCGAGTGGCCGAGCGAGCTGCGCGGGCCGTCCTTGGGGTGTGCGGTCATGTTCATGTGGATGACGCGGCGCACGTCCATCCACTCGTGGTGCAGCACGACGTCGCGACCCTCGCGCACGATCTCGAGCGGGGTGCCGGGCGCGCCCCAGACGCGGCGGATGGCCACCGGGTCGCAGCGGAACGTCGGGTCGTCCTTGAACGGATCGTACGCGGCGACGGCCTTCTCGCCTGCCGGCGTGAGGAGCTGGATCATCGGCTGCGGCCCGCTCGTGCTGCGGTTCGCCACGGGAGCCAGCAGCCAGGTGCCGAAGATGTCCTTCCGCGCCGCGATCGGCCGCGCCGTCGACGGCCCCTGACCGCGCGGGCCGTTGACGCTCAGCACGCGCCCGTCCGCGAGCTCGACGCTGTCGAAGAAGCACATGTACGGGCTGTGCCGCGAGAGCGATCCGGTCACGCGGATGCGGCTGCCCACTTTCAGGATCTGCGGCGTGATGCCGTTACGCGTGAGCTGGGTGACGCCGTGCGACTCGCAGACGTACTCCTGCGTCTTGCCGTTCTCGTCGACCGCGGCGATGTGCACGTAGCTGTGCGGATTGCGCGCCTCGAACTCGGTCACCGTGCCCGCGATGCTGACCGGTTTGCTCGAGTCGAAATGCGGCGCGAAGCTGTGATGGGCGAAGGCAGGGACGCCGATCAGGGCGCCAGCCATTACAGCGGATGCGACGTGTACACGCATGCGAGCCTCCGATGACCGGCAAGTATACGCGTGCCCGAGGGCTTAGGGCGGCCTGCGCGGCTTAGGGCTTAGGGCTTAGGGCTTAGGGCTTAGGGCATGAAGAAGAGCGTGCAGTCCCCCAGCCACCTCCGTGTAGCCCGTAACAAGGCGCGTACTGTCCGATTCGCTCAACAGATCGAGCCGAGCAGCGATTTGCACCAGGTAGCGCGCCTCGGCCGCTGACGCTGCGGCGATGTTGATGAAATGGAGATACTCGCGACTTGTCCGGCGCGCAGATCCTTCAACGATGTTCGCCGCGGCCGACAGCGCAGCCCGGCGCAATTGGCTCTGAAGACCGAACCGCTCTGACGCCGGAAAGTTCGCGGACAGGCTGTAGACATCGGTCACGAGACTGTCCGCGACCCCGAAGACGCGGAGCTTGCGAGGATCCCGGCTCATGGCGGCTGCTGGAGCAACTTCGATGCCTGCCGGATGGCCCGGCGTCTTGACAAGCCCTTAAGCCCTAAGCCTTAAGCCCTGAGCCGACCTGTGAGCCCCTAAGCCTTAAGCCCTGCCTGAGCCCTACAACCCGGCGCGTTGAGCGGCCGGCCGCGCCGTGATCCGCACCGCGCGAGCGGCGGCGGCGGCAATCGTCCGCGCGTCCCATGCCGTGTCGGGCGACGCGACCAGGCCCACGACGGCCGCACTGGTCACGAGCGGCGACCCGAGCGACTGGCGATGGACCGGCGTGCGCAGCGTGAGCACGGAGCCGCTGCTCGACGACGCCTCCGTCCATATCAGTCCGCGCCCGGGATCGACGACGAAAGCGGCGACCGGCCCCGGGGCGCCCAGACTGTCGTTCGTCGGCACCGCGGGGCCCGTGTCGTCGCGGAGGCGGAGGCAGAGCAGCGCTGCAGGCGCGGTGCGCACCCCCAACTGCATCCGCCGTGGCTCGCCGCTGGCCAGCGAGTAGACGCGGCGGTTGGGCGACTTGGGCATCCGCTGTCGCAGTTCGCGTGCGTCGATGTCGATGGGCGAAGACGCCGAGTTGATGCGCACGCGGGTGGCGTCCGCACGCAGTTGCGCGCCCTGGATTTGCAGCTGCGACGCCTCCGTCGGGTTGTAGCGCCAGGGCTCGAACGCCTCGCGCGTCGTGCAGTAGATCGACGGTGTCCACCAGAGGCCCAGCGTCGTGATCGTTCGCCGGCCCGGGGCCGGGCCGCCGGCGATCTCGTACTCGGTTTCGACCGTCGCGACCGACTGCCGGAAGCGATCGAGCACCTCGCGGCTCGCGGCTTGACCGTTGGGCCCGGCGCTGAGGGCCGGAGCGGCTTGCCGCTGCAGGAACTCGACGACGCCGGCGCCGAGGCGCGCGAACGTTTGCAGCATCGCCGGTGCCGCGGGTACCGGGGCCTTGAAGGCGACCTCGGTGATCGCGACGTCGGTGGCGGTTCCGAACATCCGCGCCATCCAGGGCGTGTCGAACGACATCTCGACGAGCGCGCGCGCGTCGACCTCCTTGCGACCGAGGAGATCGGCGAGGCTCGCCACGCCGAGCGCGTCGCGGGCGTACGCAGTGACCTGCACGCGCGGAGGGATGACGAACTCCTCGCCGCGCCGCAACACCCAGAGCCCTTCGACCGGCGCAACGGAGACGGGGATCTTGTCGATGAAGCCGTCGGAGAACGTCAGCGTGCGAATCGTCACGTTGCGCGACGCGCGCAGCGCGATCTGCAGCGAGACATCCACGCGCTCCAGCGAGACGCCTTCGACCTTCACGTCCACGACGCGCGGCTCGAAGAGCGGCGGCTTCGTCGCCGGCGTGGATGGCGCCGCGTAGAGGCCCGCCGTGGCGAGCACGGCGCAGAGCACTGCGCCCGCAAGGCCGCTCACGTGTCGACGCCGCCTGAGGTTCGAATCGAGTCCTGCCACGCTGCTGGCGCCATTCTCGTCGATCACCACCTCCTCCGGACGCCCGGCATGGTTTCGCGGCGCCGCTGCAAAGCCTTCTCGACTCGCCGGACTCGCGGTCAAGAAATCCAACCGCGCGGGCATGGTCAGCCGGTGAGAGGTCCCGCAGACTCGGGCCATGAGCGCACGGGGCATCGTCCTTCCAGTTCTCCTGGCCACCTTGGTTGTGGCCCTGCCGGCCTCCGCGCAGTCGCCGCTTTCGCTTTCGGAGGCGATTGCGCGCGCCAAGGCCCACAACCCGGACGCCGGCTCGGCCGCAGCAGCCGAACGGGAAGCGGCCGATCGCGTCACACAGGCGCGCGGCGGCTACTTCCCGAAGGTGGACTTCGCCGAGTCCTGGCAGCGCGGCAACCACCCGGTGTTCGTGTTCGGTTCGCTGCTGGCGCAGCGGCAGTTCACCGGGGCCGGGTTCGCCCTCGATGCGCTCAATCACCCCGATGCCACGGACAACTTCCGCACGGCCTTTTTCGTCGAGCAGTCGCTGTTCGATCGCGCCACCGCGGCGAATGTCAAAGCCGCGTCGATCGGGCGGGACATGGCGGCAACCGGCAAGCGGCTCGTCGATCACGACCTGACGGCGGCGGTGACCGAGGCGTTTGGCCGCGTCCTCATCGCCGCCGCGACGGTTCGTTCGACCGCGGCCACCGTCGCGGCCGCGCGGGCCGACCGCGAGCTGGCCGCCAACCGCCGCGACGCCGGCCGGGTCACCGACGCGGACGTTTTGCAGCTGGACGTCTACGTGGCGCGCACGCTCGAACAGCAGGTTCAGGCCACGTCGGACGAACGCGTGGCGCGCGCCCGGCTGAATCAGTTGATGGGCGAGCCCTTGAGCACGATGTTCTCGCTCGATCCCACGCCGCCAGCGATCGGCATCGACGTCACCAATCCTGCCGGCCTTGAAGAGGAAGCACTGAAGAACCGGCCCGAAGTCGCCCTCGCCATGCAGCAGGAACAGCTGGCGGCGGCCACGGTGGACGCGGCGCGGGCGGCGTTCCTGCCGCAAGTGGCCGCGCAAGGCGTGTGGGAACTGAACGGCGGCGCCTGGAATTCGCGGTCGTCGAGCTGGGTGGTTGGCGCAACGGCGCGGGTCAACCTGTTCCACGGTTTCGCCGACAAGGCGCGACTCGCTGAGGCGCGCAACCAGGCGACGCGTCGCGCGATCGACAAGGGGAAAGCCGAGACCCTGGCGCGGCTCGATGTCCAGATCGCGCTTGCCCGGCTCGAGGCCGCGCGCGCGAGCGAAGCGGTCGGACGGGCGGCTGCCGATCAGGCACGCGAGAGCCGCCGCATCATCCGGGACCGCTACGAGAGCGGCCTCACGGATGCGGCCATGCTGCTGCGCTCGGCGGACGCCGTGCAGCAGGCCGACGCCCAGCAGATCGCCGCGCGCGCAAATGTGCTCACCGCAACCGCAACCCTGCAACGAGCGATAGGACGGCTATGAAACCGATCACCGCGAACCATCACGTCATTGCTGCGGGCGTTACAGCGGCACTTCTGATCAGCGCGGCGCTGGCCGGATGCTCGCCTCGCCCGGCTGCCGCCGCTCCGGCCAACACGGCAGAGCCGATCGCCGTCACCACCGCCCCGGTGTCGATGGCCGACGTCGGCACCGCGATCGATTCGGGCGGCGTGGTGCAGGCTCGCACCACGGCCACGATCGCGGCGCGCCTCCTGGCGCCGGTGCGCGAGGTCCGGGTGTCGCCGGGCGATCAGGTCCGCCGCGGCCAGACGCTCATCGTGCTCGACGGCGACGATCTCGCTGCCGGCGCCCGGGCTGCGCGTGCTGCGGCCGTGGCCGCTGAACAGGGATCGAAGGCGGCCGCAGCCGAGCTCCGGGCCGCGGAAGCTGGCCTGACCCTCGCTCGCGCGTCCCACGATCGCATCGCCGGTCTGCAGGCCAAGCGGTCCGCCACCGCGCAGGAACTCGATGAAGCCATTGCGACACTGCGGAGCGCCGAGGCGCGTGTCGCCGGTGCATCCGCGCGGGCACTGCAGGCCGCGTCGGCGGTCGAGAGCGCCAGGGCCGCCGGCGACCAGGCGAGCACCACCCACTCCTTTACGACAATCGCCGCGCCCTTCGACGGCGTGATCACCGAGAAGATGGTCGACCCGGGAAACATGGCGTCACCGGGCATGCCTCTTCTGCGCCTGGAGGACACTCGCGGATTCCGCCTCGAGGTCCGCGTGGACGAATCACGCATCGGCCGCATTCGACAGGGCGACAGCGTGGCGGTCTTCCTCGGGGTCGAAACGACGGCGATCACGGGCACGGTGGATGAGGTCAGCCGGGCGGTGGATGCCGATGCGCGCGCGTTTCTCGTCAAGATCGCCCTGCCCGAGGCTCAGGGCCTTCGCTCCGGCGAGTTCGGCAAGGCGCGATTTGCCGGGACGCCGCGCCGCGCGTTGACCGTTCCAGCCTCGGCGATCGTGCGCCGCGGACAGCTCACCTCGGTCTTCGTGGTCGACCAGGGCACGGCGCGCGTGCGCCTCGTCAACCTCACCGAGTCCGAAGTGCTGGCGGGCCTGACGGACTCGGAGGTGGTGATTTTGTCGCCGCCAGCCGGACTCACCGACGGACGCCGCGTCAGCGTGGGAGGCCGCTGATGGCCAGCACCTACGGCGTTGCCGGCCGGATCGCCGCGGCGTTCATCCACTCCAAGCTGACGCCGCTCTTCATCCTCGCTTCGATGGCGCTTGGCGCCCTGGCGGTGGTGGCGCTGCCGCGCGAAGAGGAGCCGCAGATCATCGTGCCGATGGTCGACGTGTTCGTCGAGATGCCAGGCGCGACACCGGCGGAGGTCGAACAGCGGGTCACGCGTCCGCTGGAGCAGCTGCTCTGGGAAGTGCCCGGCGTGGAATACGTCTACTCGACCTCGAGCCCCGGCCAGGCGATGGTCGTCGTCCGCTTCACCGTGAACGAGCCGCTGGAAGCCGCGCTCGTTCGCCTCAACCAGAAACTGGCCGCGAATGCGGATCGCATCCCGCCAGGCGTCGTCGGGCCGCTCGTCAAACCACGCTCGATCGACGACGTGCCGATCCTGGCCGTCACCGTGTGGTCGGCGCGGTACCCGGACGATCAGCTGCGCGCGCTCGCCGTCCAACTGCGAGAGGCGATCGCGGAGGTCAACGACGTGTCGGAGGTGACCATCATCGGCGGGCGCCCACGGCAGGTGCGCGTGGACATCGACCCCGCGAGGCTGTCGGCCTACGCGCTCGATCCGCTCTCGGTTCAGCAGGCGATCGCACGCAGCAACGTGCGAGGCACCGCGTCAGGCCCGGTCGCGGGCGGTGTGGTGACGGGCCTCGAGGCGGGGAGCCGCCTGCGCACAGCCGATGACCTGCGCAACACGGTCGTGACGTCCGGACGCGGGCGTCCCGTGTTGGTGCAAGACGTCGCGGACGTTGTGGAGGGCGACGCCGAGCCCACGTCGTATGTCGCCTTCCAGTCGAAGACGTCCGGCGCGCAACCGGCCGTCACCATCGCCGTCGCCAAGCGGAAGGGCACCAACGCCACCGACGTCGCCCGCCGCGTCGTCGAGAAGCTCGACACGCTCAAGGGATCGCTCGTGCCGCCGGACGTACACCTCACCATCACCCGTGACTACGGTGAAACCGCCGCCGACAAGAGCAACGAACTGCTGTGGCACATGCTGCTCTCCGTCCTCTCGGTCTCGGCGCTGATCTGGCTGGTTCTCGGCCGGCGCGAGGCGGCCGTGGTGCTGATCGCGATTCCGGTCACGCTCGCGCTCACGCTCTTCATGTTCTATCTCTATGGCTACACCCTGAACCGCATCACGCTCTTCGCGCTGATCTTCTCGATCGGCATCCTGGTGGACGATGCGATCGTCGTGGTGGAGAACATCGTCCGCCACGCGCGCCTGAGGAGTGGGGAGCGCGGCGGGGAGCCGGGCGGGCTGGCCGCGATTGCGATTCGCGCCGTGGACGAAGTGGGCAACCCCACGATTCTGGCGACTCTCGCGGTGGTGGCGGCGATCCTGCCGATGGCGTTCATCCGCGGAATGTCGGGGCCCTACATGCGGCCGATTCCGGTGGGCGCGTCGGCGGCGATGGTCTTCTCGCTCGTGGTCGCCTTCGTGGTGACGCCGTGGGCCGCGGTTCGGTTGCTCAAGCCCTCTGCGCATCACGATCGCGGCGAAGAGGATCTGCTCACCCGGCTCTATCGCAGCGTGATGGGACCGCTCATCGCCAGCGGCAGGACGCGCGCGATCTTCCTGGCCGGCGTCGCGGCTGCGCTGCTGGCGGCTGTCGCGCTCGTCCCGCTCGAACTGGTGACGATGAAGATGATGCCGTTCGACAACAAGAGCGAGTTCCAGGTCATGATCGACATGCCCGAGGGGACCGCGCTCGAGACGACGGCGCGGGTCGCGTCGGCACTGGCGTCGGCTGCTCTGGACGAGGAGACCGTCGTCAACGTCCAGCAGTACGTGGGCGTGTCGGGGCCCTACAACTTCAACGGCCTCGTGCGGCACTACTTTCTGAGGCGCGCGCCGCACTTGGCCGATCTGCAGGTGAACCTCGTGCCGAAGGGCGAACGCGCGGCGCAGAGCCACGAGGTGGCCGGACGGGTGCGCGAGCGGCTGATGCCGATCGCGAAACAGTTCGGCGCGATCATCCAGGTGGCGGAAGTGCCACCGGGCCCGCCCGTGCTGCAGACCCTCGTCGCCGAAGTGTATGGGCCCGATCCGGTGCGGCGGACGGCGGTGGCCGCGCAGATCAAGTCGATCTTCGAACAGACCCCGGGCGTGGTCGACACCGACTGGTTCGTCGAAGCCCCGCACGCGAAGATCACGCTGGCCGTCGACGGCGAAAAGGCCGCGGCGGCGGGCCTGTCGCCGGCGGCGGTGGCGGCGGTCGTACGGATGGCTGGCTCCGGAGAATCCGCGGGCCTGCTCCACGACGAACGGGCGCGCGAGGACGTGCCGATCGTGATCCGCCTCCCGCGCGGCGATCGCAGTCTCGAGGCCGTCCAGTCGATCCGGCTTCGCGGTACCAGGCCGGTAGCCGTGGGCGAGCTCACGAGCGCCGTGACTACGCAGGAAGAGGCAAGCCTGTATCACAAGAATCTGCAGGCGGTGACCTACGTCACCGGTGACCTGGCGGGGAAGAACGGGAGCCCCGTCTACGCCATCCTCCAGATGAATGAGGCGATCGCGCGGCTGTCGCTGCCCGAAGGGTACGGGCTCGAGGTCTTCAACGCCGTCCAGCCGTTCGACACCTCGCGCTACGCGATGAAATGGGACGGCGAGTGGCACCTCACGATCGAGGTGTTCCGCGACCTCGGCCTCGCGTTCGCGGCCGTGCTCGTGCTCATCTACGTGCTTGTGGTCGGCTGGTTCCAGTCGTTCAAGACGCCGCTGCTGATCATGGCCCCCATCCCGTTCTCGCTGGTGGGCGTCCTGCCGGCGCACGCCGCGATGGGGGCGTTCTTCACCGCCACGTCGATGATCGGCTTTATCGCCGGGGCCGGCATCGTGGTGCGCAATTCGATCATCCTGGTGGACTTCATCGAGCTGCGGTTGCGCGACGGTCTGCCGCTCGAGCAGGCCGTCGTCGACGCCGGCGCGGTGCGGTTCCGGCCCATGGCCCTCACCGCCGCCGCGATGATTGTCGGCGCCGGGGTCATCCTATTCGACCCGATTTTCCAGGGGCTGGCGATCTCGCTGATGGCCGGCGAGGTGGCGTCGCTCCTGCTGTCGCGCATGGCCGTGCCGGTTCTCTACTACATGGCGAAGCGCCACGAGCGTAGCGAACCGGTGGCTCAGGCTTCTGATCTCGGCGATCGAGGCGAGCTCGCGGAAGTCCTGCTTTGACGCCGGTAGCGGGCCGGCGGCACTTCGAATGCGCGCCTGAAGGCGCGATTGAACGCGGCTTCAGACTCGTAGCCCACATCGGCCGCGATATCGGCCACGCCCTTCGGGGTTGACGTCAACGCCTGCGCCGCGAGGCGCAGCCGCCAGCCCGTCAAATAGGCGATCGGCGGAACCGAGAGGTAGCGCGTGAAACGCTCCACGAGCACGGAGCGAGACAGGCCGACGTCCATCGCGAGCTCGGCAATCGTCCACGGGTGACTCGGACGGCTGTGCAGCAGCGCCAGGCTCTTGCCCACGATCGGGTCGCGTGCGCCCGCCAGCCACCCCGTCGTCTGATCGGGGAGGTCCGCGACGTATCGCCGCATCATGTCCACGAACAGGACTTCCGACATCTTGGCGAGCATCACGTCGCTCCCGGCGCGGTCCGAGGCGGCCTCCTCGACGAGATGCAGGATCGAATGCTCCAGCCACTGCCCGGAGCGGTCGGTCCTGATGTTGACCTTGAGCATGGGCGGCAAGCTGTCGAGAATCGGACCGCAGAGGAGCGGGTCGCACGTCAAGTAGCCACACACGAACGCGGTCGTCGCCCCACCGCCACCAGCGCGCAGTGGCGACAGGTCGCGCGTGGCGACCTTCTGCAAGAGCGAAGCACCATCGATCAGGTTCGATCCGGAGCCGCTGCTCATGCGGTGCGGATCCCCGTGTGGAAAGAGCACGATGTCGCCGGGCAACAGTTCGACATCAGACTCGCCGTCCAGGCTGACTCGAGCCGAGCCCTCCACGACGAAGTGGTAGATCAACATGTGCGGCGCGCCGGGCGCCAGCGTCGGCGCCAACGCGCGACAGTGGGGCGTCGAGAGCCGCCAGGGGGCCGAGAACTCCGCCCTGAAGAACATCGCCCCCTTCAGCCGAACGCCGTTCAGCACTTCTGAGAACGCGTCCATCGCGAAGCATTCTAGCGGCTCAACGGGGGTGTAGTACCGTCAATCGCGCTACCGATCATGTCGTCGCTTTCGTTGACCCCGCGGGGCCACCTGCTGTTCACGGTTGAGGAAGACGCGTTCCTGGCGGACCCGTTGGTGCACAGGCTTGAAACCGCCTTCGGTCGCGGTTCAGGCCACGGATTGTTCGAGCTTGGCGCCGGCGAGGTCGGGACAGCGCTCCCGGCAGACTTGAGCTACTGGCGCGAGTTCGGTGCGCGGTTGGTCACGGCCATCTGCACGCATCCCGACCTCACGGCTGACCGCACGATCATCCCGGCGCCCGCGCTCGACGAGCTCGAAGCACTCGTCGCCGCCGCGCCGCCGATGATCGGCGCGGAGTACCTCACGGTTTCGGTTCTCGAAGCCCTGTGGACCGAGGCCGCGACAGCGTTTCGATCCGACCTCGTCGAGTCGAAGGAATCGGTCGAGTCGTTCCTTCAACAGAGAAACGCCGCGTGGCATCTCGTCGGCCGCGTGCATTTCAATCTTGCCGAGAACCGGCGGGATGATGAGGCGCCATTCGCGTTTCTGGCGACGTACACGACCCGACTCTCGACGGAGGCCAAGGCGCAGCACCTGCCGCTTGGCCGCGCGTTGAGCGAATACGCCGGCGCTGCCAACAAATCGCAGTTGCTTTCGTTGCTCCTGCCGGTCCAGCGCGCCGCTGCCGACTGTCCGTGGCTGAAGACGATGGTCGAGGCGGGAGAGATCTATCACCCGCTGCGGTGGACGCCCGCGGAAGCTTTTCAGCTGCTGACTGATACGCCCCGCCTCGAGGCGGCCGGCATCATCGTTCGAGTTCCGGCCGCCTGGCGTTCGAATCGTCCACCACGCCCGCAGGTCACGGCCACGGTTGGAGGCAAGCCGGCGTCCGGCCTCGGCACGGAGGCGCTCCTCGACTTCAAGATGGGCGTCAGCCTCGATGGCGAGCCGCTGACCAAGGCGGAAGTTGCGCAACTGCTCGCCGCATCCAACGGCCTTCACCTGGTGCGTGGACGCTGGATCGAAGTCGATCGCGACAGACTCAGGCGGCTGCTCGACGAGTTCCAGGCGGTCGAGACGGCCGCTAGGCAGGACGGGCTGTCTTTCGGCGAAGCGATGCGTCTGCTCGCCGGTGCGCACGTGCCTGGCGACACTGTTGCGGTCACCGCACCCGACTGGTCACGCGTTGTCGCCGGGCCGTGGCTGGCGAAGACGCTTGCCGGCCTTCGCGATCCGTCCCAACTGGCGCACGTGGATCCCGGTGCAACGTTGAAGGCGACTCTGCGTCCCTATCAGCAGGTCGGAGTGCGATGGCTTCACCTGCTCTCCGGTCTCGGCCTGGGTGCCTGCCTCGCCGACGACATGGGACTCGGGAAGACGATGCAGGTGCTGGCGCTGCTGCTGGTGATGCGAGGGCGCCTGACACGTGACGGATCGCGGCGCACGAGCCTATTGGTTGCGCCGGCCTCTCTGCTCGCGAACTGGGCTGCCGAGATCGAACGCTTCGCGCCGACGCTCACCGCGATCATCGCGCATCCCTCGGCAATGACCCGCGAGGAACTGCACGCACTCGATCGCGACCGGCTTGCCGGCGTCGACCTCGTCATCACCAGCTACGGGTCGCTGCTGCGCGTGCCCGCGCTGCTCGCCACGCCGTGGCGCCTCGCCATCCTGGACGAAGCGCAGGCGATCAAGACACCGGGCAGCAAGCAGACGAGGGCGGCCAAGCAGATCGACGCGCACGCGCGCATCGCGCTCAGCGGCACGCCGATTGAGAATCGGCTCGGCGATTTGTGGTCCATCTTTGACTTTCTCAATCCCGGCCTGCTGGGAACTGGGAAGGCCTTCTCGGCCTTCACCAAGCAGCTCTCGTCACAACCCCACAATCCGTATGCGCCGCTGCGCGCGCTCGTGCGTCCGTACATCCTGAGACGGCTGAAGACCGACACGTCCGTCATCGCCGATTTACCGGACAAGATCGAGGTGAGAGCGTACTGTCACCTGACGCGCAAACAGGCGGCGCTCTATCAGCAGGCGGTATCCGACCTGGCGGCCGAGCTCGGACGAACCGAGGGGATGAAACGCCGCGGCGTCGTGCTCGCATCGCTGATGCGACTCAAGCAGATCTGCAATCATCCGTCCCAGTGGCTGGGCGATGGATCGTGGAATGAGGCCGACAGCGGCAAGCTGACCAGACTGCGCGAGGTTGCGGAGGTCATCGCGGCGAAACAGGAAAAGGTGCTCGTGTTCACGCAGTTCCGCGAGATGACCGCACCGCTGGCCGCATTCCTCGAGTCCGTCTTTGGCCGGCCGGGACTCGTCCTTCATGGCGAGACGGCGGTCGGCAAACGACAGCCGTTGGTGCGCCGGTTCCAGGAGGACGAGCGCCTGCCGTTCTTCGTCATCTCGCTGAAGGCGGGCGGTGCGGGCCTCAACTTGACTGCCGCCTCGCACGTGGTGCATTTCGATCGCTGGTGGAACCCCGCCGTGGAGAATCAAGCGACCGACCGGGCATTCCGCATCGGCCAGAGTCGCAACGTCCTGGTGCACAAGTTCGTCTGCCGCGGGACCGTGGAAGAACGGATCGACCAACTGATTGACGCCAAGCGGCAGCTCTCGGATGATCTGCTTGCAGGCGGCGGCGAAATGCTGTTGACGGAGATCAAAGACGACGAATTGCTGAAACTCGTCGCGCTCGATGTCCACACCGCGCCCGGGGAGTGAAATGGCGTACGACGACCATTACTACTACGGCTTCAGGCCCTACGTGTCGGTCGCTGCCCGACGGGCTCAGGCTGCGCGCGAACTGGCGAAGCTCCGGAAGAACGGCGGCGCGATGTCGCCGGTCGCGATTGAAGGGCGCAAGATCGCGAGAACGTTCTGGGGCGAAGCGTGGTGCGATAACCTCGAACGCTACAGCGACTACGTCAATCGGCTGCCGCGCGGCCGGACCTACCTGCGCAACGGATCGGTGGTCGATCTGCAGGTTGGGCCGGGCCTGGTCACAGCGCTCGTAAGCGGCTCGGCGATGTACAACGTGCAGGTGACGGTTGGTCCGGTGCCGCGAGCCTGTTGGAGCGCCATCTGCAAGGACTGCTCGGGCGCCATCGACTCGCTCGTCGAGCTTCTGCAGGGCCGCGTATCGAAAGGCGTCATGACGCGCCTCTGTGAAGAGAAGACTGGCCTGTTTCCGTCGCCAAAGGACATTCGTTTCACATGCAGCTGCCCGGACTGGGCGTCGATGTGCAAGCATGTGGCCGCGGTGCTGTACGGCATCGGCGCGCGACTGGATCGTCAGCCGGAGCTGCTATTCACGCTCCGAAAGGTCGATCAGCAGGATTTGGTTGCGACGGCTGGAGCCGACTTCTCGACGAAGGGCAAGCGAGCAGCCGGCACCAAGGTTCTCCAGAGCGCTGACCTGTCGGAGATGTTTGGTATCGAGATGGCGCCGGCGCCGGCGACGCCGGCGAAGCGGTCTGCGGCCAGCGCGAGTCCGCGAAAACCACCATCGTCGGGCGTCACTGTTGACGGGTCGACGAAACAGAAGGTGCTACCGCCACCGGCGAAGTCGAAGAAGACTGCGCCTGCAAGAAATGCCGGAGGTGGAGGGCGGCGGCTGACACTGAAGAAGCGACAAGCGATCGCCGAGCGCATGCGCGCGTACTGGGCCGCACGGAGAGCCGACTGACTCCGGTCCTCGACGCGTAGGCCTGGGACTCGGGTCATGTGATCGACATTGGCCGTGACGAGCATTGCATCGGCCGCGTTAGAAGGAGCCCGCGATGGGAGCGCTCAGACGGCGAGGTCGGATGGCTGTGACGGCGAAAATCGGTCGAATTCGCTTCGACGAAGCCGTCGGCGACGTCCTGGCCGACTACCGCACGAACGGAAGGCGCCCCGCCGCCTCAGCGCAGGTAGAATTTGGATCGGCCAAGTCGTGATTTCACGTACACTTGGCGTTTGCGGTGAGGTGGCCGAGAGGCTGAAGGCGGCGGTTTGCTAATCCCCGCCGCAACAATCCCACCCAACCCAGGCTCGCGTTTTTTGGCCTAATTCCTCACATCCCATTCGCTAGCGTTGGTCTCCGCTTGCCTGACCTTGGGGCCGCCTGGGCACAGTTCTGGGCACAGCCCGCGCGACGCCAATGTGTGCCTGTCGAGCACACATCGTGCTACGCTGTCCTGAGTGAAGGTCTTCGTCTGGGACAACGCCAAGAACGCCAAGCTCAGGGCCGACCGCGGGATCGGGTTCGAGGACATCGTGTTCCACATCGAGCGGGGCGACTTGCTCGACATTCTCGAACACCCGCATCGCGATCGCTACCCCGGCCAGCAAATCTTCGTCGTCCGTCGGGACGAGTACGTGGACCTCGTGCCGTTCGTTGAAGACGAACACACGGTCTTCCTGAAGACAATCATCCCGAGCCGGAAGGCCACGAAACAGTACCTCGGGGAGGAGTCTGACGATGAAGCTTGATGCCGACGAAAAGGAACTGCTCGAGTCGGTCGAGCGAGAGGAGTGGAAGTCCACGGGCGCAGGCAAGAAGGAGCGTACCCGCTACGCGCGCTACGCCAAGGCGACGTTCCGGAAAGATCGGCGGCTGAACATCCGGCTCTCGAGCAAGGACCTGGAGGCGATCCAGAAACGGGCACTCGCGGAGGGGCTGCCGTATCAGACGCTTATCGCAAGTCTGCTGCACAAGTACGCGTCTGGGCGACTCAGGGAAGTCTAGAAGAAAGCGCCACACGCTCGCATAAGCCCCCGCAAAGCCGTGCGCATCAACCAGGTCCTGCCAGATGGCCATAGCCTTGCGCCTCGGCCGATCAGCTCTCATGGGCTGGCACGGCCGGGACGGCGGACCGCAGTCAGGTCGGTGGAACTCAGACCACCCGTAGTGTTTTCCATCTGGGGAAACGCCTCGACGAAGGCAGCTTCGGCGAGATCGAGCAGGCACATGGTCGCGCGAGGATCTCCTCTGAGAACGGCCTGCTTCTAGCGACGGTGCTTCTGAACGTCGCGCCATGCAGTCGGGGGCTTCGTCGAGGAGAACGCGCGCACCGTCGTACGGGACCAGATTCCGGGGCCGGGTAATTTCGTTGGTTGAGCGGCCGGTGAGACGTGGGCGTCCCGTTCCTGACGCGTAGGCCGCATCCAAGCACCTCGTCGATCCTGTTTGGATCGAACGGCGCCCGCGCCCGCGCAGCACCGCTTGCCACGGCCGTGCTTGCGACCGATGAAGCGACAGCCGGCACGAGACGCCGATCGACCAGCGAAGGGACCAACGGTGGCGAGGAACGGCGTGGGCTACGTCGTCGCGCGATGGGCGATCCCGGCGCCAACGCGACCATCGCTCTGACCGCCGCGACCCGCATGTCGTCATCGACGAACGCGGCGTCTACGTCCAATGACCCGCGGATGATGCCCGGAAGCGCGAGCAAATCCGTCGCCTGGTGAACGCATGTAGGGTCGTCGCACGCGCGCAGGAAGTGCGCCGCCATCGATGACTGGTGGTCGTCGCCCTTTGAAAAAGCCACTAACACTGGACGCACGGCCATGAGCGGCACCAGTTCTGGCGTCAGCGTCACGGTCGCGCTCAGTCCCACAACGGCATCGACACCTGTGACCGCATCAGCGAGGGAGCGTCGCGACGTACGAACAGCGAACTGGCGAGCCGGATCAGGCAGCTGGTGCCGCTCGGCATGCAGTACTCCCTCATCGTCGACCATAAGGATCTGAGAACCGTCGATGTCCAGCGCGCACAGCAGTTCGGCACAGGCAACGCTGCTGCGACCCGACCCAGTAACCACAATCTGTGCGTCGTGGAGCGCGGTGCCCGCAATCTGTAACCCGCGCACGGCTGCCGCGCAGGCGACGACCACGACGCCATCGACGTACTCGTCGAAGACTGGAACCCCAAGCGATTCGTCGTCCAGCGGCTCGAGCGTGTCGCAATCAATGCCGTTGAGGATGCCATTGAAGCTAACGTTCAGCGCTTCGAGAGAGCGGAGTGCCCGTCGCCGCGACGGAGTGGAATCGAGGACCACGTCCGCGATGCTGACGCGGCCCAACGCTTGAAGCGATTCGACTCGGCGTTCGCGCTCCAACGCGTCGGCCAACGGCTGGCGATGGCCGTTGGAGGTGCTGGACCGAACTAGGTGCAGCAGTGAGAACGTCCGTGGCCGTGACGCAGTCGGAGTGACCATTCAGTCCGTAATCGCTTCTGAAGCGCGGCCCAAAATCTTGGCCTCGAGGGCGCATCGAGTAGCGTGCAGCGTCTGTCCCTCCTGCGCCAGCTTCTTCGCGTGCTGATCCGCGACGCTCGCGAGCAGGCGCAGGAGTTGCGGGGTTCCGATCTCCGTTATGAGGCGGGAGAGCAACGCGAGACTGTCACCGTCGGTGAACTTGTCATGCATTGGGTTCTCATTGGGGCGGAGCACCAATCCGCGGAAGTGCCTCTTAGCCCTTCAAAGTGTTCGCGCGTCCTCCTACGCAGCAGGTCCCGCGACGATCACCGCCTGGCTTACGTCACCTTCGAAGGCCTTGAAATTGTCTTGGAACATCTTCGCGAGGCGCTTGGCCTGCCCGTCGTATTCCTCCGGCCGCGGCCACGTGGTTCGGGGATCCAGAACCTGCTCGGGCACGCCCGAACACGTCAACGGAACATCGAGGTTGAAGATCGCATCCCGTCGGTACTTGACGCGGTCCAACTGCCCGGCCAGCGCAGCGGCAATCATCGCGCGGGTGTGAGCAAGCCGCATTCGCGATCCGACCCCGTACGGGCCGCCGGTCCATCCCGTGTTCACCAGCCACACATGCGCCCTGTGCGCGGCAATCTTCTCTCCAAGAAGCCGGGAATACACGCTCGCCTTCAACGGCAGGAACGGCGCGCCGAAGCAGGTGCTGAATGTGGCGCGCGGTTCGGTGACGCCCTTTTCCGTCCCCGCGACGCGTGCGGTGTACCCGGATAGGAAGTGGTACATAGCGCCCTCTGGCGTCAGCCGAGAGATTGGGGCCAACACGCCATAGGCATCCGCTGTGAGCATGACGATGTTCTTCGGATGCCCCCCGACCCCACGGAGTTCCGCGTTGTCGATGAACGACAGGGGGTACGACGCTCGTGTGTTCTCCGTCAGGGAGGCGTCGGCCAGATCCAGTCGTCGCGTGTCTGGGTCCGTCACGACGTTCTCCAGTACTGTTCCGAATCTCCGCGTGGTGGCAAAAATCTGCGGCTCGGCTTCCGCCGACAGGTTGATCACCTTCGCGTAGCAACCGCCCTCGAAATTGAACACGCCGACATTGCTCCACCCGTGCTCGTCGTCTCCGATCAGCTGCCGAGCGGGATCGCTCGACAACGTCGTCTTACCGGTTCCGGACAAGCCGAAGAACAATGCGGTGTCACCGTCGCGACCGATGTTCGCTGAGCAGTGCATCGAGAGCACCCCCCGTTGCGGCAAGGTGTAGTTCAGGACGGTAAAGATCGACTTCTTGATTTCACCGGCGTAGCTCGTGCCGCCGATGAGCACCACTCTGCGCGCGAAGTTGACGACGATGAAGACGTCTGACCGCGTCCCGTGCCGGGCCGGATCAGCCTTGAAGGAAGGAATGTCGATCACGGTGAAGGCGGGCTGATGGGTCGCCAGCTTCGCGGCGTCTGGTTCCGTAATGAACATGTTCCGGGCGAACAGGGTGTGCCACGCCAGCTCGGTGATGACGCGAATCGGCATTCGATACTGCCCGTCTGCACCTGCGTACGCGTCCAACGCGAACAGTGTCTTGCCCCGCAGGTGCACAAGGATGTCGCGATAGAGTGCGTCGAACTTGCCCTCATCCAGTGGGCGGTTGACCGACCCCCAGTCAACGTGTGTGTGCGCGCTGGCATCGTCAACGATGAACTTGTCGTTGGGTGCGCGACCCGTGTGCGCACCTGTCCGAGCCACGAGGGGTCCCTCGGCAGCAAAGGTCGCCTCACCATTGGCAATGGCTGCCTCGTAGAGGTGGGGCACACCGAGATTCCACCGCACCTGAGTTGAAGCCGCGAGGCCAAGGGCGGCAAGCCCGCGCCGCGCCTCCAGTTCGACTGACATCTGTTCTCTCCTTGGTCGGCGTCGCGTTAACGCGAGCCCGTGGATTTGGCGGCGTTCAGGTCCCGTGCCGCCCTCGAAATGATCTTCGCGTACCGACGCAGCACAACTTCGTCATCGACCCGTCCGGCCATTGCGAAGTGATCCGCACGTGTGTGGACCGCTTCCACCAGTAGCTCGGTCAGGCGTGCGGCGCCAATGTTTCGCAGGAGGCCATCCAGCAGTCCTGAGACGTCCCTCTTTGGCATTGTGAGATACGACGACCCGAAGCGATGTTGTGCCCTTCTGCCGAGAGGGCGCGCGCATGCACAGCCACGCTTTCAATATTCATATATTCTCATGTAGCTGACTAGTCGTCAATCGGCGACTAGTTAAGACGGGTGGTCCCGCCACATCATCCGCGAGGTTGGGCGAGGGTCCTCGTCAGAAGTGCCCGATTTCGGCCAACCCCACCTCGGCCGTTGGTGCCACGGGCGCCGAGTCGGACGCGAATCCATTCACCTGGCGTACCAAGACGCGAGGAATGCCACGAGCCCCAGGACAGCTAGAACGATTATGCGATTCCTGAGGCGTTTCAGTTCGCGGATATCGGTGGGTAACTCGTGCTCGTCCCATTTGTGGATGGTTCGATCGTTCTCTTGCGACCGGAGACGGAACCGCAAGAGCCGCGACGGCCGCCGACTATCCGCGACGCGCATAGTGACGCTCCTGATTCGAGTGTGTAGTGCACTGCGAGTTCCCGGAGCCGCTGGTCAAGCCGCACTGACGACGGCGCGGCCAGATCCTTGCCGTAGAGCCGCCTAAGATTGCGGCGAATTGGGTCTTCTAAGGGATTCTGACAAAGTGATTTAGAGTCGCACTCAAGCCCGCACGGGCCCTCCGTGTTCCTTCTCCCTTCAAGAGCGCACCTGCCAGGCTCAAAGAGCGCCGCGGCAGCGATGGCCCCCGACGGCTATACACCAAATCCGTAGCCCGGAGCCGGCTCACACGACTCGTCGTCGTGTGTTTGGTTCGCTAGCAGCAGCCTGCGAGCGCGGATGCACAGCGCAGCGTGTTCGGCCGGCCCAGTCGTGCTTTTGCCGCTACGGCACCAAACACAGTCCCTGCGGTGTCGCCTGGCCGAGTTGCTGGAGAACATCGCAGAGATCCCTGATTCGATCTCGGAGGGCAATGTGTGTCATTGGTTTCCTCGGAATGGAGACGAGCGCGCCGAAGTCTGCGCCAGGCCGAGCACGCTGTCCGCGCCGACGCCATCGACCGCGTGAGCACGCCGTTTCCGCTGTGCCCTTCGAAGCCACACCAATACGATTCTCTCGGGCGGTCCGACGAATCGGCATTGCGCCATGTGGGCCCCGCAAGTCAGTCGTTACATATTAATATTCACATATTAATGCGCACCGTCGTATGAATGCAAACGCGGAGGATCCCGGAACCGCCATTGACGGTCACCCGGTGACCTGCGGTTCGACGAAGCGGCGTACGCGTGCACCGCGGCCCACTGAGCGCTTGAAGGGAGGCATGAGCGGATTCGACAAGTCTTCGGATCTGGCCCTTCGCGCCTTGGCGGCTTGGCAACCGCTGCTCAGTGGCCGCTACTTCGATTCGCGCCCGGCATCTTGTCGCCCAACATGGGGCGGGCGTGCCAACCGGATTCGAACGCGTTCTGGCGAGACATCGTCTCCGAAGACCCCGAGAGGCAGCCGTACTAGCCCCGGTGAGATTTCAACCAAGTGCGCGCCCTCGGCGAGGCCAGCCAGGCTCACACGAACGACCACCTGATCGGTCCCAGGCGAATCGAGCAGCCAGCTCGAACCCCGCAGGCGGACCTCGACGGCCACAGCGGACTGCTCCGTGATTCGAAGGCCAGGTGCGACGTTCGTGAATTCGATGGGTACGGTCCGAACGCGAACTGCGCTGCCCGTATACAGCGCGCTTATCCAGATGGCGAAGGCAATGGCGGCAGCCAACGCCTGGAGACCGAGCTGGCGACGGTTGAAGACCTGCCTGCGCGACGGGCGCGCCGGTGGCGGCATCAGCGTACGCAACGAGTCGAGCAAGGCACCTGCGGTTCTCACCGTCTCGAAGCCCGAGTCGTGCATCAGCGTGACTTCGCCGCGCTCCTCCGAGGCGACGATCACCAGTGCGTCGCAACGCTCGGCGAGTCCCATGCCCGCGCGGTGCCGAGTTCCCCACATTCTCGGAAGTTCTTCCGATTGAGAGAGCGGCAGAATCGCGCCAACGCGGATGATGTGATCGCCCTCGATGAGTGTGGCGCCATCATGTACGGGCGAGACTTTTCGAAAAATGGTTTCGAGTATCTCCGGCGACACCTGCCCGCCGAGTGGAACACCGCCACGGACGAGCTCGGCCACCGGCTCACGGCGCTCGATAACCAGCAGCGCGCCGCGCTTGGCGGTCGCCAACGAGAAGGTCGCATCGGAGATCGCCTCGTGCGCACCCAGGAGGACCGCTCGGTGGCGGGGCCATCGGCGCGTGATCTCTAGGCGGCTCAGTGCGTGCCGCAATTCCGGTTGAAAGAGAACGACGAGAACAAGCCCCGCTACCAGCGCAGAGGCGTGCAAGACCCAGGAAGTGATGGGGAGGCCAACTCGCGTTGCGACGATGGCACCAGCCTCGAGCGCGAGAATGCCGAAGGTTACGCGTAGGGCGCGCGCCTGCCGGCTCCAGTGCAGGACAAAGTAGATCGCCGCGGCCAGCACGAACAGGTCCACCCAGCGTCGCCAGTCGAGAAGTTGCGGCATGACCTCACCCCATCACGCCAGCGCGCGCCGGCCGTCCGCGCGGCGGACGGCTCACTTTCGCTTGCTGCCGACGATGAGCTGCCATAGCATGCCTCGATGCGACCCGTGTCACATGACCTGCCAACGTTCAAGGCCGAGTTCTTTCGTGCCCTGGCACATCCAGCGCGAATCCGGATTCTCGAGGCCTTGGTCCGCGGCGAACGCACTGTCGGCCAGCTTCAGAAGGACTTGGACCTCGAGCAGTCGCTTGTGTCACAACAGCTGGCAATCTTGCGCGCAAAGAACGTCGTCGCTCCTCGGAAACACGGCACGACCGTCTACTACACGCTGCGCGACCCGCTCCTGAGCGATCTCCTCGACGTCGCGCGCAAGATATTCAACAAACATCTCGTTGGAACGCAGGACCTGCTTCGCGAGCTTCGGCGTGAACGGAAGACACGATAGCGCAGACGAATCGGCCGCGTGAAAGACGGGAATCGAAAGCGCTACGCTCAGTGTGTTCTCCGGTCGATCCTCTTCGACGCCCGCAGTGCAACTACCATCTCGTATTGACCCTTCGTGAGAATGGAAGCAAGCGCTGGGCGCGTGTTCCTTCCTCCAGAGTCGCAGCCCCCCCGTGAAAGCCAAGTCGATGCAGATCAGTCGATAGCTCTCGGGAACCCTTCCGCCGAATCCGTTGTACGTCAAGACGCACGTTCCTCGAGGGGCGCGACGAAGGAGCGCTTCGGCAATGGCCACGGCCGGTTCGTGTTGAGCGGTTCGGCGACGGACGGCCGCTTCCTCTTCGTCCATGTCACCCGGGGCGTCATCGAACGGGTTGAAGAGGTAGTACGCATCGCCCGCGGGGGTAGGCCCTTGGCCAAGGGCACCGCAGACGAAGCCGACCCTGTCGTCGACACCGAACAGGCGCGCCAGTGTGCGGGCCGATTCGACCCGCGAAGGACGATGCTCGAGCCCGATGAAACGGCATCCGCTGAACAGCGCCCCCGCGACACAGAACTTGCCAGCGCCAGCCCCGATGTCGACCACGCGGCGGATTCCCAGACTGTCCAGCCACTCCGACGCTCGCTTCACGACGGGAAGCGGTGTCCAGTGCTGCGGTGACAGATCCCGCAACGAGGCCGGCAGAAAACGATCAAACGCCGCGTCAGGCGGACAATGTCCATCGCGGAGCGCCTGGGCGAGGCGTCGGGCGGCCACGCGCTCGTTCCCGGGATCGCCGGGGGCCCTCGTCACGGCCGCGACCCGTTGCGCACCTTCACCCCGCCGCAGTCCCCCGGGGGATTCGCTTGCCCCACGCATGAGACCATCAGTCCAAGATTGCGTCCGCGGCCCGACGGAGGAGTGCCGCCTCGCGAGAGACGCGTGCGTTCTGCAGGCTTGCACCTTGGCGCGCGATTGCGTTCGCGCGTTCGGTGGCAGCGTCCGCGATGAGGCGCAGGAGCCGCGCTGTCCCCAGTTCGGTCACGAGTTGGTGAACGACGGCGACGTAGGTCTCTTGTCGCTCGCGGTCACCTGCGGCGCCCGGTCCCGCTGGGGGGCCGGCGTGTGAACGCGTCCGTCTCGGAGGTGGCACTCAGGCGACCGGTCCGGCCGCCTTGACATCGGCGGTGCCGTCGTTCGCGAACGCGTTGAAGTTCGGGACAAACATCGGGGCATTCTCCTGTTTGGCCCTCACCGCGACGCGCCAGGCGCAGCGCCGAATTCGAACTGTGCCACGTACGCCCGGAAGAGCAAGGGCTCCAATCGGTCCATTTCGAACGGCTTCCCAAGGACGGCGTACGCGCCGAGCGTCAAAGCCTCGGCGACCATCTCTGGCGCGTCGAACGCCGTCATCATGACGACCGCGCTGTGCGGCGATGCCTGTCGAATCTGGGACAACAGCAGCAGATCCTGGGAATCGGGAAGTCGGTAGTCCAATAAGACGACGTCGATTGGCGGTCCCGCACGCCTGAGTAGTCGGAGCGCCGACTGTGCATCCGCCGCTTCGAGCACGGTGTGCGGCCCTGTGCTCAGGGTCTGCGTGACCGACCACCGAAAGAGCGCCTCGTCCTCCACCACGAGCACGCGAAGCCCGAGAGGCGCGACCGAAACTTGTTCCCTAGGCATTGCCGTGAGTCGTCGACGAGGTCGACTCAGCCTTACGCGAACGGCGTTTCCGCGCGGGAGCCGCTGGTGGTGCGGGAACGTCGCTGGCATCGAGCTGCACCAGCCGCGTCACGAACTTGCGCACGCCACTGGTGTCGAAGCTGACCACGGTGTAGCGATCGTCAGCTTCGACGATGGTGCCCAGACCGTGCTGTGCATGCGACATCCGGTCGTCCTTGCGAAAAAACCTCATCGAAGCGCGCCTCGCACGGTGGTTGATATATTCCGATATTCTAATATAGTTACAGTCCCGCCGTCGAGACGAAGACTCGTCGAGGAGGGCAGGCCTTGGAGCCATGGTGCTCGCGTTAGCGGCCCCGGTGCTCTCGCTGAAGCTGACGGAGAAGATCCTGGGTACCGACGAGATGATTGTTGAAGATTCGCCGTGCGATCCTGAGTAGATCAGCGACCAGAGGGTCTCTCACCGAGTAGCGCACGGTGACGCCCTCCTTGCGGCCAGCCACGATGTTGGTCGAGCGGAGAACGGCAAGCTGCTGAGAGACCACCGGTTGATCCACGCCCAGCGCGGCCTGCAGTTCCTGGACGCTTCTTTCTCCTGTCACCAGCAGCTCCAGTATCCGGATCCGGACCGGATGAGCGAGGGCCCTGAAGAACGCGGCCTTGAACGCTTGCAGTTCATCAGTGGCGACTTCAGCCATGTAATCGGAGTCTCATCTTCAGAACAACGTAATCCCCGCGGTCTTCGGTAGCCATGCATCAGCGCGCATCGAGCAATCGCGCCTTGACTCGCATAGATAATAATATATTAATATTCATGTATGCCGCAGAGGCTTGAGTCGTCAGGTTCTGTGCGCACAGGTCGCTCGCCGGCAACCCCGGCGCTCCCGATGAGGAGAGGGGGCGCCCCGGCTGGGGCGCCCTTTGCGGCCGACGTCCACCGCTGAGGTGGGCCGCTCGGTGTTCTCACGCGCCGACCACAGGTCTCAGGGTCTTCACGATTCGCAGATCCCCACCGCCTCTGGGAGGTCGAAGGCAATGGCGATGATTCGACTCCAATCCACAGGACGCCCCGAAGACGTCGATGCGCTGCGGCGGTTGGCAATGGAATTCGAAGCCGGGCAGGTGCTGTCCCTGCTCGCGGAGCTCGTCTCCCTGGAGGCCGACTACTGTCTTCTGAGCGGAGATTCGATCAAGGCAAATAGGCTCGCTCGACGGGCCAGGATCTTCTCGAAGGCGGCCAACGCGGCCGAGGACTGATGCGAGGGCGCGATGCCGCGGCGAGTCACGATGTGGGAACTCACACTTAGGATTCTCGACAAATCACGGGCACGGAGCCGCCGTTAAGACGCTGGCTAGCTAGGCCTCCGCGATCGAAGTCGCACACATGCGAAAACGAGCGCTCGTCGTGGATGCGGAAATGGGCGTACGGACGCTCGTCAGTACGGTGCTCGAACGTCATGGCTTTAGTGTTCTGTCGGCCGGTAATCCAGATGAGGCGCGAGCCGCCGGATTCAGCAAGCTCGAGCTCCTTGTTACGGCAGTCGATCTCGACCGACCACTGGACGGTGTCGACCTTGCCCGAACACTTCGAGCGCTTCACCCGGACATCCCACATCATGTACCTGACACGGCGTGGACTCCCGCTGTCACCCCCCCTTAACGACGACCACGTCGTTGTCTTGAGGGAGCCGTTCACGATCGACCAGCTGCGGCGGGCGGTGAGAGAAGCGTGTGACGGTCCGCAGATGACGGGGCACGGTGCGTAATATGGTTGCTGCGCCGAGACGCCGCGGGCGCACACTAATCAGCACTGTCGCCGAACGATCTCGCCAAAGCGAATGACGTTTCGCCTTCGACCATTCAAGGACACCGAAGTGAACTCAAAGCCGGGGCCATGACGATGACCCGCTTGCGCACGAGCTTGACGACGAATCCACGTAGAGACGATCACGAATCGACGAGAGATTGCTGAGACGAGTCCCGTCGGGTGAAGCGAACACGGTCGAGGAGAGCGCCGATCATGTCAACTATCGCCGCCCGGTAACCGAAGCGACGACGCAAGGAGCGATTCGGAATTGCGCACGGTTGTTCAGATTGAGGTGTTCGGGCCAGGGCGCCAGCTGTATCCAGCGGGACGGACGGCAGTCGCGTGATGCCTCTGGATCTCGCCGGCGGTCTGCCGTTTGCGCTGGCACTGCGGATCGGCATTGCAGCCGCCACCATCCTGACGGCGCCCAGGCGTCGCGTAGCCCGTCGTGTGGGGTTTTTGGGATCGGCGGCCGCGTCGCTCGCTACCGGCCTGGCGGCGGTTCAAGTGTTGCGCAGTGGCACGCCGGTGAGCGGCGTCCTATTCACCCATCACGAGTCCGGATTCTCGCTGGGATATTCAATTGACGGATTGTCAGCGTGGTTTCTTCTGGTTCTTGCCGTCGTTGCCATTCCGATCGCCATCTTCAGTCTTGGATACGTCGGAGGGCCACACTGGAACCGACGGTCCGCGTTCCTCGGCGTTACGTTCAATGTCCTCCTGGCTGCGGTCGAACTGGTGTTCGTCGCCAGCGATCTCGTCACCTTCCTCTGCGCCTGGGAGTTGATGACGTTGGCGACAGCGGCGCTTGTGGCCACGGAGCACGAGGCACAGGCAAGCCGGCGCGCCGCCTATCTCTACTTGGTCATGTCGCATCTCGGCACCGGTTTCTTGATCGCAGGGTTTCTGATGCTGGCGTCGGCATCCGGCTCTCTGTCATTCGCGATGATTCTGTCAGGCGGTGCGGCGATCGAACCGATACGCCACATCCTGTTCGCATTCTTCTTCCTTGGGTTCGGGGTGAAAGCCGGTATCGTTCCGCTTCACGTCTGGCTGCCGGAAGCCCACCCTGCGGCGCCGACGAGCATCTCCGCGTTGATGTCGGGCGTGCTCATCAAGACCGGCATTTACGGCATGGTTCGCGTCTGCGCGTTTGGCCTGGGAGTGCCGCGGCTGTCCTGGGGTGTGATCGTCCTCATCGTTGGAGGACTGTCGGCGGTGCTCGGGGTCCTCTACGCGCTGATGCAGCACGATCTGAAACGACTCCTCGCGTACCACAGCATCGAGAATATCGGGATCATTCTCCTGGGCCTTGGCGCAGGGATGATGGGGCTCTCGTACGGCAGGAACGATGTCGCGGCAGTCGGGTTGGCGGCCGGTCTGTATCACGTAATGAACCATGCGGTGTTCAAAGGTCTCCTGTTTCTCGGTGCGGGGAGCGTCGTCATGGCGACCGGGACGCGGCAGATCGAGCAGCTCGGGGGCCTCCTTCGACGCATGCCTTGGACCGGCCTCTGTTTTCTCGTCGGCGCGATGGCGATATCCGGTCTGCCCCCGCTCAACGGCTTCGCCAGCGAGTGGCTGACATTCCAGTCGTTCCTGTTCGGGTTCCGAGGTTCCAGCGAGCCGCTCGTGCATTTACTCTTCCCCGTGGGTGGTGCCCTCCTGGCGCTGACGACGGCATTGGCCGCTGCTTGTTTTGTGAAAGCGTTTGGTATGACGTTCGTGGCGTTGCCCCGGAGTCCTGCGGCAGCGGACGCGAGGGAATCGTCGATGGTGATGCTCGCGCCGCAGGTGTGGCTAGCCGCGTGCTGCGTCGGGCTCGGGGTTTTTCCGGGATTCGTGCTCCGTGCGCTCGAGGGCGTGATGGTCTCCCTGCCTGGTCTGCGGCCGCCACCGGACCTCGTCCAGGGTGGGTTGGGAATGGCGTCCGGGCTGGACTCCTTCGACCACGTGATCCCCCTCATGCTCGGCATGACCCTGCTGGCGGGGTGGGCAGCCACGGGGTTGCTGACGGCGCGTCGGGCCGCGGTCAGGCGCGTGCCCACATGGGGATGCGGAGGTCAATTGACGGCGCGCACGGAGTACACGGCCACAGCCTTCTCCAAGCCGCTGATGATGATCTTCCGAGCTGTGTATCGGCCGACGCGCGCAGTCGAAGCACTGACCGAGATCTCGCCGTACTTTCCACACGAGGTGCGCTACCGCTCGGAGATTGAGCCGACGTTCGAGCGGCACGTCTACGGCCCCGTCATACGCGCAGTGCTGCGGGTCGCCACGGGCATGAGAATCCTGCAGGCGGGGAGCCTCCACGCGTATCTCGCCTATGTCATCGCGCTGGTCGTCAGCCTGGTGCTCTTCGTGTGGTGGACACGTTGAACATGGACGGATTGGTCGCGGTGGGTGTGCCGCTGGCGCTCGCCATTCGTCTGACGAGCGTCGTGGCGACACTGATGCTGGCTCGTCACGCGCGCGTCTGCCGGTGGGCGGCGCTCGGCGCTTCGATTCTGGCATCTGCGATGACAGCCGGGGTCGCCGCGTACGTCATCGCGTCGGGGACTGCGATCGATGGCATGCTCTTCCGCCACGCGGCGTCCGAAAGCGTGCTCGGGTACTCGGTGACCCCGTTGTCGGCGTGGTTTCTCATGGTGTTGGGTCTCATCGCTGTGCCCGTCGCGCTCTACAGTACGGACTACTTCGCCCACGCCGTCGCCCGGCCGCGCACGGCCGCCGTCGGCGCCGCGTTCACTGCGATGGTCGGCGGACTCGAGGTCGTGTTTGTCGCCGATGGCGTCATTGCGTTCCTCTGCGGTTGGGAGGTGATGACCCTGGCGACGGCGGCCCTCGTCGCGACGGAACACGAGTCGCGCGCGAGCCGCCGCGCAGCGTATCTCTTCCTGGTCATGTCGCACGTCGGCACTGGCTGTCTCGTGGCCGGGTTCATGACCCTGGCGTCTGCAGCCGGTTCGCTGTCCTTCCCGGCGATCCTGTCCGGACATGTCGTGTCGGGACCGATGCGGCATGGGCTGTTCGCGCTGTTCTTCATCGGGTTTGGTGTGAAGGCCGGCCTGATCCCTTTTCACGTGTGGCTCCCCGAAGCCCACCCGGCGGCACCCAGCAGCGTGTCTGCCTTCATGTCGGCGGTGCTCATCACGGCGGGTATCTACGGTCTCTTCAGAGTGTGCGCGTTCGGTCTCGGCACGCCGGATGTGAACTGGGCGCTCGTGTTCATGTCGGTCGGGACACTGTCCGCCATTCTCGGCGTGTTGTACGCGCTGACGCAGACCGACATCAAGCGGCTGCTGGCGTACAGCACCATTGAGAACTCCGGAATTATTTCGTTGGGGCTGGGAGCGGCGATGATGGCACTCGCTCACGGTCGCAGCACGCTCGCGACCGTAGCCGTCGCGGCCAGCCTGATGCACGTGCTGAATCACGCGATCTTCAAGGGGCTCTTGTTCCTCGGCGCAGGCAGCGTGGTGATGGCGACGGGTACCCGACACATCGAGCAGTTCGGAGGCCTGATGCGTCGCATGCCGTGGACAGGCCTGTGCTTCCTGGTCGGTGCACTGGCGATTTCGGGTCTCCCGCTCCTGAACGGTTTCCCAAGCGAGTGGCTCACCTTCCAGGCGCTATTGCTGGGATTTTCCTCCACGCCTGGCATGATCCGCCTGAACTTCCCGCTGGCGGCAGCCTTGTTGGCATTGACGAGCGCCCTGGCAGCCGCATGCTTCGTGCGGGCATTCGGCATCAGCTTTCTCGCGTTCCCGCGCAGTCAGGCGGCATCGGAGGCGCACGAGTCGCCAGCTCTGATGCTTGTGCCACTGGGCTTTCTTGCGGCGCTGTGCATGGGCCTGGGGCTGTTTCCGGGCGTCGTGCTCCGCGCCCTCGAAGGGGTGACAGCGTCACTGCCCGGACTGCAGCCATCAGCAGCCATGGTGCGGGGTGGGCTCGGCATGTCATCGAACCTCACGTCGTTCGATCATGTCGTGCCGGCAATGTTTGGGCTGGCGCTTCTTGGCGGCTTGATCGTGTCTACGGCACTCACCGCACGACGCGGGCTGGCCGTGAGACAGGCGCCCACATGGGGATGCGGCGGTGAGCTGACACCGCGCAGTGAGTACACGGCAACGGCATTCTCGAAACCACTGCTGATGATTTTTGGGGCTGTGTACCGACCCACTCGACAGGTCGATGCCGTGGCGGAGGTCTCGCCATACTTCGTGGACGAAGTTCGTTACCGCACGGAGATCGAACCGACGTTCGAGCGGTATCTCTACGGACCGGTGTTGCGCGGGGTGATCCAGATGGCGAGGGGGATGAAGGTGCTGCAGGCCGGCAGCCTCCACGCGTACCTGGCCTATGTGCTCGTACTCGCGGTCATTCTGCTGATGTGGCTGGGAGGAACGACATGACGCCGATGCAAGACGCCCTTCTGGCCGCCGGCGCGGCGCTGCTGCAAGCAGGCGGCCTCCTCGCCGCTGCTCCGCTTCTGAAGACCGTGATCAAGAAGATGAAAGCCCGGCTTCAGAACCGTCAGGGGCCGCCGCTCCTGCAGGGGTACTACGACCTGGCGAAGCTGTTGCGGAAGGAGCCGGTGCGATCCGAGGTGGCGTCGTGGATCTATGTAGCCGGTCCGCGGATGTACTTCGCCGCAGCCCTGGCCGCCACCACGCTCGTGCCCGTGGCGTTTGCGGCCGCGCCGCTCGAAGCGGCTGGTGGAATCCTGTTGCTGGTGGGGACCCTGGCGCTGGGTCGCTTCGCCCTCGCCACCGCCGCGTTGGACACCGGTAGCCCATTCGGCGGCATGGGCGCGAGCCGCGACATGACCATCGCCGCGCTTGCCGAGCCGGCCCTCATGCTGGGACTGTTTGCTTCCGCCCTTGCCGCCGGCTCCATGAATCTCGGCGTGCTGGTCAGAACGCTCGTGCAGGAGGGAGTCACCCTGCATCCGGCCGACATTCTCGCCTTTGCCGGCCTCTTCATGATCGTCATCGCCGAGACGGGTCGCATTCCTGTGGACAACCCCGCGACCCACCTCGAGCTGACGATGATCCATGAAGCGATGGTCCTTGAATACGCCGGCCCCGACCTTGCCCTGGTCGAATGGGCTTCCGCCGTCAAAGAGCTCCTGTATCTCACCCTCCTGGTGGATCTCTTCATGCCGGTAGGAATCGCAACCAGCGCCGCGCCGGCGGCCGTGCTGGTCGCCATCGTCGCGTGGGTCGGCAAAGTGTTCGTGCTGGCGATCGCGGTCACAGTCGTGGAGAGCACGAATGCGAAGCTGCGTTTGTTCCGGGTCCCGGAACTGGTATCGATTTCGCTGGGTCTCGGGTTTCTGGCGCTCGCGATCCGGTTCCTCTGAGGTCCTTTGCTCATGACCGCAAATGTGCTGATTCTCTCCGCCGCCGGGATGCTGGTGAGCGCGTACCTCATGGTGGGTCAGAAGGCGCTGTTCACGACGATTCGCCTGTACGGCCTGCAGTCGCTACTCTTGGCCGTCGTCGCCACGACGATTGCGATCTCCGAGTCGCGTCCAGAGTTATTCGTCACGGCCGCGCTGACCGTCGTGCTCAAAACCATCCTGATCCCCTGGTTCCTCATGCGGACGGTAGACCGCATCGGGATTCACCGTGAAATCGAGCCATTCCTGAACGTCCCGGTCTCTCTGCTGATCTGTCTCGGTCTAACCGTGGTCGGGTACCGAGTCAGCACGGGCTTTGAAGAGGGTGCTCAGCAAGTCACCCACCATCTCATCGGCGTTGCGCTGTCGCTGCTCCTGATCGGGCTGTTCCTGATGGTGACGCGCAAGAAGGCCATTACGCAGATCCTGGCTTTGCTGACCGTGGAGAACGCAGTCTTCCTGGTGGCGGTGGGCGTGACCACGGGCATGCCGCTTATCGTTGAGTTCGGGATCGCGTTCGACGTCATGCTCGCCGTCCTCGTCCTCGGCATTCTTGTCCAGCGTATCGTCGGCCGGTTCGAATCGATGGACGTCAGCCGGCTCTCAAACTTGAAAGGATAGGTGTGAACCTGCTCCTCTGGACATTGGTCGTGCCGTTGCTGACTGCCGCGATCGGCGGACTGGGTGGCCCGCGGCCTTTCAAGGAAGCCACCATGGCCGGCGGTTTGGCGCTGACGTTCGGGCTGTGTCTGGCCACGGCGAACCAGTTCCTTGGAGGCGGAACCCCGGCCGCGTTTGCTGACGCCTTGCGTGTTGACGGGTTGTCCGCGCTGGTTCTCGTGCTGTGCGGATTCGTCGGCCTCCTGTCAGGGGTCTACGGCATCGGGTATCTGCGCCGCAACGAGGCGCGCGGGCTGGTCACGGCACGGATGCGCCGTGAGTTCTACGGCCTGATTCCCGCGTATGTGTTCGCGATGCTCCTCGTCTCGGTGTCCAACAACCTCGGCATCATGTGGATCGCGGTCGAGTTGACCACGCTGGCGTCGGTGTTCCTCATCACGTTTCACGATCGCGACACCTCGCTCGAGGCCGCCTGGAAATTCCTGGTGCTGGGCAGCCTGGGCCTCGCCTTTGCGCTGCTGGGGACGGTGCTCGTATTTGCGTCCGGTCAAGGTTCGCTCGGAGAAGGCATGGGAGCGCTCCACTGGACGCGGTTCATGCAAGTGGCGCCAGAGCTTCATCCATTTACGCTGCGCCTCGGCGTCGTGTTTGCCCTCATCGGCTACGGGACCAAGGCTGGTCTTGCACCCATGCACACATGGAAGCCCGACGCGTATCGTGAAGCGCCGTCGCCAGCCGTGGTGCTGATGGCCGTCGGTATGTTGAATGGCGCGCTGTATTGCGTCTTGAGGATCCATCTGATTTCGAAGGCCTCGTTGGGACCGGAGTTCTCGGAGGGGCTGCTCCTGGCGCTCGGCCTGCTCTCCGTGCTGATCGCGACGCCGTTCGTCTTGATTCAATGGAACATCAAGCGGTTGTTGGCATTCTCCAGCATCGAGCACGTCGGCATCATGGCCATCGGCGTGGGGCTTGGTGCCCAAGCGGCGGTGTTCGGGGCGTTGTTGCACATGACGTATCACTCACTGGCAAAACCCGTGGCGCTCTTTTCTGCCGGCACACTCGCGCAGTTGCATAGCTCCTCGAACTTCGATCGGATCGGGCAGGGGACGTTCACGCGTGCGCCGGTCACGAGCGCCCTGTTCGTGCTCGCCACCGTGATCATCACCGGCTCGCCCCCGTTTGGGATGTTCTTCAGCGAGATGACGATTCTCAGGGCCGGATTTTCGGGCTCGCACCCGACGGCAACAGCCGTGTTTCTCGCCGCATTGATCGTGCTGTTCTGCGGATTCGCGTACCAAGTGGGACACCTCGTGCTTGGACCACCGCGGGACCCTGCCGACAGGAGAGTGCCGCAACCTGAACGCTTCGACATCGGGATGGCGACGGCCATTGCGGCGGCGGTCCTTGCTGTGGTGTCCGCATTCTATTTACCGGCGCCACTGATGGCGCTCATCCGTGCGGCAACGCAGGTGGTGTGGGGTGGTGGCTGATGTCTGTCGTGACAACCGTGTCAACCGCGCTGGAAGTCCCGGAGCGGGCCGTTCGTGCGACACGCCCAGGCGAGCTCCTGCTCGAGACGACCAGCTCAGCGTTGTCGGGACTCGCCGATCGCGTGACAGGCAATCTGAGCGGACGGCTCCTGTCCCTCTTCGCGAGCGACGAGCGCGATGTCAGCGGGCGATTTGTCCTGCACCATCTGTGGTTCTTGCCGGGCCTCCGGACCTTCCTGAGGCTCGCGGCGCCCGTGCTGCCGGCTGAACCGTCTTATCCGTCGATCGCCGCGAAGTACCCGGTGGCCAACTGGTTCGAACGCGAGGTCATGGATCTCTTCGGCCTTGTTCCGGAGGGCCATCCGAACCCGACCCGTGTCGCTCTCCATGACGACTGGCCCGATGGGGCCTGGGCGCTTCGGAAGGACTTCCCGTACGACGCCGTGGTGCCGCGCGTGCCAGGTGATTTTCACCCGTTCCGACCCGTGACCGGTGAAGGCGTGTTTCAAGTGCCCGTGGGACCCGTGCACGCGGGAATCATCGAGCCCGGCCACTTCCGGTTTGGCGTCGCGGGCGAGCCTGTGTTGTACCTTCAGCTCCGGCTCTTCTATGTGCACAAAGGGACCGAGAAGCGCTTCGAGCGGTTGCCATGGCGTCACGGACTGTTCCTCGCGGAATCCATCTCGGGTGATACCGCGGTCGGTCACGCGCTGGCGTACGCGCACGCCATCGAGCGTTTGGCCGAAGTGACGGTGCCCGCGCGCGCCCGGTCGCTGCGGGTCGTGTTGCTGGAATTGGAGCGTCTCTATAACCACACGGCAGACATCGGTGCACTGGCGACCGACGTGGCATTCACCGTGCCCGCGAGTCGGGCGCAGGCACTGCGCGAAGGTCTCGTCCGGTTGCAGGACGGACTCTTCGGTACGCGACTGCTGCGGGGGACGATCGCCCTTGGCGGCGTGACGCGCGACCTGCCGCCGGAGTCGTGCGATGCGCTTCGCGCGCACCTGCATGAGTTCGAGAAGCAGTTCGACGAGCTGATCCGCTTGCTGGTGGACGCCGGCACCTTTACGGATCGCGTGGATGGGGCCGGTGTTCTCAGTCAGCAGGCCGCGCGAGATCTGGGGATTGTCGGGATGGCCGCTCGTGCGTCCGGCGTGGATGGCGACCTGCGCAGGGACCATCCGACCGATGCCTACGAGGGGCTTCATTTCGACGTGCCCGTCGAAGACGGCGGAGATGCCAGGGCACGGCTCATGGTGCGTGCGCGGGAAATCGAGCAGTCGTTGGTCATTCTGCACCAGGTCCTTGCCGCGCTGCCCGACACACCACTCGCGGTGTCCTTGCCAGACCGCTTGCCCGCCAGCACCGGGGCGCTTGGGTGGGTAGAAGCCTGGCGAGGGCCGTGCACACATTGGATTGCGACGGACGACCGGGGTGACATTTGCCGCGTCAAGATCACGGACCCGAGCTTCTTGAACTGGCCTGGGCTCGTGCAGGCAGTACCTGGCAACATCATCCCGGACTTTCCGGTGATCAATAAGAGCTTCAACCTCTCGTATTCCGGCAACGATCGCTAAAGAGAACCACAGGACCGAATCAGATGCTGGGAATTCTCATCAAGAGTCTCAAGACCGGAGTCATCACCGAACCCGATCCGCTCGGCGTCCCGGCGTCGTTCGGGTTCCCGGTGATCGATTTCAGTCGATGCACCGCCTGTGACGAGTGTTCCCGCGCGTGCCCGACGGGCGCCATCCAGACGACAATGGCTGGTGCGGACCGGAAGGTCGTCTCCTTGTCGTACGCCGCCTGCATTCAGTGTCGAGCATGTGTGACCCAATGCCCGGAGCAGGCCGTGAGTGTCTCGCACAGCGTCGAGGTTGCCGCTTACACTCGACAGCAACTCGCGCACAGCGCATCGTTCGATATTGATCCGGTCACGGGACGTGGCACGCTCGTGCAAGTGGAAGCTCACCAGGGCCCCACCCTTCACGAATCGGCCGATCGCCTGCGTGAACGGATACGGGGTCGCCTCGGACGCTCGCTACATGTGCGCCAAGTCGACGCCGGAAGCTGCAACGGGTGCGAGCTCGAGATCGCGTCGACGACGAACCCCATTTATGACCTGGAGCGCTTCGGCGTTCACTTGGTCGCCAGTCCGCGGCATGCGGACGTGCTGCTCGTCACCGGTCCGGTGACACGGAACATGGAGATCGCGCTGCGAAGGACCTATGAGGCGGCACCGGAGCCGCGCATCGTCGTGGCGGTCGGTGCGTGCGGATGCAGCGGAGGGATATTCGGCGAGGGCACCTACGCCGCTGTCGGTGGCGTCGATCGTGTGCTGCCGGTCGATGTGTATATTCCCGGTTGTCCGCCGCGTCCGCAGGCGATTCTCAACGGCTTACTCGTGGCGATGGGGATCCGCGAGGCACGCGTTGCCGCGGGCGTCGCGAATGACGCGACCGGTGGGACGCCGTGATCACCGTCGGACCTCGCCAACTTGGCCGTCCCCAGAGTCGTCATCGGCCAGTCAACTGGCGACACGTGTTTGAGCTCTTCCGGACGGGACTGCGAAGAGGAAAGCCTCCCTCCCGATGCCAGCCGAATAAGACGGTCGCCCAGCCCGAGCAGCCACTTCCTTAATCTGCGTTGCGGGGCTTTACGAAATCGGCGAGCTCGTCCATGTGTTGCTGCTGGTCGGTCTTATGCTGGCGATGTTGGCTTTCCTGAAAGCGCGGGACGGCGTGCGGCGAGCGGGCGACGCGCCTCGCGACGAGTGACGACCCGCAGGATTCGTCGTGCGTCGCAGACCGTTCGTCGCCGTGGCTCGTCTACATCTGGCATGAAGTCTGACGTGTCCTCCAGCCGGCGTGCCCTGCCAAAAGGGGATCTTCGCCGCCGTGAGCGGTGTCTGGCGAAGGCTATCGGAGTCGTTGACGGCGATCTTTTGGCGAACCTGCGTGTCGCCGGTTACACGCCCGAGACCATCGCGCTGATCGAGTTCGCTCCTCTCGCAACGCTGGCGTGGGCGGACGGTCACGTCTCGCATCGGCAGCGCTCCGCCATCGTTCAAGTCGCGGTGCGCGAGCATCTCCACGACGACACACCAGCTGGTGCCTGTCTTCGCGCCTGGCTGGAGTGTTGCCCCTCGGACGACGTGTTCGACGTGTCGTTGTCAACCATCCGTGCGAAGTTGGACAGGCTGCCCTTGGATGTCTGTGAGACCGCTCAACGACGGTTCATCAGAGACTGCACAGCCGTCGCACGGGTCGCCGATGGAGTAACCGGTGACAGCAAGATCGCTCCTGAAGAGGGGCGAGTTCTCGCGAGAATCTTGGTTTCGTTAAGGCCAAGCCAGCGAAGCCGTTAGGCATCGCGGCGTCGAGACCGTGGTCGCCAAGTCGAGCACACGTTTAGCGCCTGAGGTCGCAGGGCAGGAGCGATTGGGATAGAGACGCACCATGCGAATCTGCTCGGCCTCCCGGCGTCCGACCGCTATAGTGGTCCCTCGCGATTGTGTCCGCGTCGGTCGCCGTTCTGCCCGTCTGGGCACAGTTTCGGGCCCAGTGTTCGACCACCAATCAACCTCGCCGGCGGCCGCCTCCGCGCTACGCTGAAGGCACGATCATGAAGCTCGATCCGGATGAAAGGAAGCTGCTCGAGTCAATCGAGCGTGGAGAGTGGACGTCGGTCGAGGGCGACCGCATTGCGGTCCGCGAGTACGCGCGACAGCAGCTTCGTCTCCACGTCAAAGCCGGCTTCGACGCGATCGCTCGCGACACGGGACGCAGCCACAACCCTGCCTCCGGCCGGCAACTGGCCAAACGCATCAAGACGGCCGGGCGAGCCCGGCGCCGAGCGGCGCGCTGATCGCTCGAGGTCCACCGTAACGGGCCGATCTCGAGACGCCGGACACGTTCTCGCCGATGGGTTGATCGGTTGGCAACATCGTGCGATCATCAAATTCAATGCAAATTCGATGAGGACATGATGCTCGATCTTGCCAACGACATCCGTTCGCTCAGCGATTTCAAGCGCAACACCGTCCACCTGCTGGATCGCATTCGAAAGACGGGCAACCCGATGGTCCTGACCGTCAACGGGAAGGCCGAGCTCGTTGTGCAGGACGCCGAAGCGTATCAGGCGCTCCTCGACCGCATCGAAACCATTGAGGGCATTCAGCGGGGGCTGGCCGACGTGAAAGCGGGGCGTACGAAGCCCGCGACGCAGGTCTTTGCCAGGCTGCGTCGCAAGCATGGCATATCGCGTTGAGATCGCGAGGCACGCGGAGGCTGAGCTCGAAGAGTTGTACCTCTGGGTTGTAGCACGAGCACCCCCGGCAGGGCGCCAAGTGGTTCAATGGTCTCGAACGGGCGGTGTTGTCTCTGGATGCGCACCCAAAGCGCTGTCCCGTGGCCGCTGAGAGTTCCGATCGGCATCGACCGGTCCGCGTGTTGAGCTTCGGGCGGAAGCCTCACGTCTACCGAGTCTTCTTCACTGTCGATGACAGCCAGCAGGTCGTGCACGTTGTCCACGTCAGACGTGGCGCTCGGCCACCAGCGACTCACGAGGAGTTGAAGGGCGGGTAGGACCTGGCGGAGGGCAGCGACGACAGGTCGTGCGTGTTCAGCCAGAGGACATCCTAATTGGAGCGCCGTGTGCGCGCGCCTTACGAAGAAGATCGGATGACCCTCAAGGGACTTGCAGCCGTAGACGTGGTCGCCCGACGGCTGAGTGCACGCAAGACAGCATCGAGCACCGAGTCGAGTTCCTTGCCGACGTCTTCTGCCAGAAAGCGAAGAACGAAGTAGTCGCCAGCATGGGGACGTTGGTCCTTCCGTCGATCCCTGCGGTACGCCACGGGGTCCGCCAGGTGTTGGGCACCGTCCAGTTCGATCGCAACGCGCGCGTCGGCGCAGAGCAAGTCGATCTCCAGGCGGCTTTGGCCGTCGAACGGAATCGGGAGTACGACGTTCAGCCGAAATCGCCCCTTGGTCTCGGGCAGTGTCTCGAGCCGCCGGACAAAGAACGCCTCTGTCGCACTCCGCGCGCGGCCGACGCCGTCAGCGTCCTCGGGAAACGTTCGCGCCGCGTGCACGAACAGGTTCGCGAGTGGCGTATCCACTCCATCTCGGACCAGTCGGCGGACGCTGCCTGAGTAGTCGCGCTTCCACACCGGATCGGACGGCAATACGACGTCGGACGGCCAACCGGGAATCGCGCTGGCTGGCAAGAGGACCGTATAGCCCACGGCCTCATAGCCCCGACAGCGGCGGTCGAACATGCGCGCCAGCATGGGGACGTTGAGGTCCGCGTAGTCATAGATCCGCACTTCGCGCTTGCTGTCGTAGAGCCGGTGCAGGCGGCCGGCGTATTGCGCAATGGTGCCGCGCCACGAGACGGGCAGCGTCAGGAACAGCGTGTCCAGTCGAGGGTCGTCGAATCCTTCGCCGACGTACTTGCCAGTCGCTAGGATCACCCTCGCCTCGTCCCGAGGGATGGCCTCCAGCCGTTGGCTGATTGCCTGTCTCTGCTTCTTGCCCATGCCCGCGCGCAACACGACCAGATGGCCAACGCTCTGGACGAGCTCGCGCTCCAGGCGGTCGAGATGATCGTTGCGCTCCGTGAGCACGAGCGGCGAGCGCCCCGCGTTCACCGACTCGAGGACGTCGGCGCAAATGCGCCGGTTGCGCGCATCGTCCTCGACCAACTCTTGATACAGGGTCTGGAACTCGACGCGCTTGTCCGCGGCCGGACCCCTGGCGGGCTGAAACGACGTCGGTTGCACGAGCGCGAAATGTTCAAACGGTCGGGACGCGGCCTGCACCCGCGCATTCACGCGGTGCCGGACCGGTCCGCATTGCATGAAGATGATCGGGTGGTGACCATCCTTCCGGGCGACGGTTGCAGACAGCCCGAGCACGAACCGCGCCTTCGCCTGTCGTGCGACCTGTTCGAAGCTGTGCGCCGACAGGTGGTGGCATTCATCGACAATCAGGTGACCGTAGCTGGCCACACGGTCATCGACGACGCCCTTCTTGGCCAGGCTCTGAATCACCGCGACATCCAGGCGCCCGGTCGGCGTGTTGCGGCCGCCACCGATGCGCCCAATCGACTTGGCAGGGACGCCGAGGAATGTCGAAAGGCGCTCCACCCACTGATCGAGCAGCTGGCGCCGATGGACGAGCACGAGCGTACTGACGCCACGCTTCGCGATCAGCCACGCGCCAACGACCGTCTTGCCGAATGCGGTGGTGGCCGCCAGCACGCCGGTGTCGTGTGCGAGGACCGCGTCGGCCGCGACCTGTTGGTCGCGCCGCAGTTCCCCCTGAAACGTCACCTCCAACGGTCGACCGGAGTGGCGTTCATCGCGAACAGTCGGGCGAATTCCAAGCTCCTGAAGCGTGTCTCGCAGCTCGTCGAGGCAGCCCCGTGGAAGACCAATGTGATGGGCGTGGTCCTCGGCGCAGGCGATGACGCGCGGCTTGTCGTACGTTGACAGCCGCATCGACTGCGCCTTGTAGAACTCCGGGTTCTGAAAGGCCGCCAGTCGGAGCAGGCGGTTCCGCAGCCCGGGATGGAGCCCGTCTTTGGCTATGTAGACTTGGTTGCCGACGACCAACTCCAACGTCGGAGGGAGGTCGCCGGCGATGTGGGGCTCTCGGCGGTGACGGGACGGTGGCATGGTCCACGGTTCGTCTTCATCGTCTTCTTGAGGCGGCAACCGAACGCCGAGAATCCGACCTCGACGTTCGGCCTCTTGAACGAGGTGTTCGACCTGCGAGCGTCCGACCTTGCGGATGCGTGCCAGAAACGCCCACTGGTCGGCCCATGGTACGAAACGCTCATCAAGAAAGACGCTGTGGCCGCGATCGCGCGGCCCTTTCTGCAAGGGCAGGGCGATGAGATGTCCGAATCCTCCCTGCGGCAACGTGTCCTGATTGGGAAACAGCCGGTCGTAGGAATCGAGGCCGACGTCGGGACGTTCCTCCATGGTTTCGGTCAACAGGTGCGCACCGAGCCGCCTCGCGAGCGCAGCTGAAATCGCCTGGTCGAAGAAGATCCAGACATGGCCGCCCTGCCCCGACCGCGACCGCTCCAGGGCGGCATCGACATTGAGGCGCCGACACGTCTGCAGAAACGCCGCGGCGTCGTCCTGCCAGTGTGCTTTGTCGAAGTCGGCGGCAAGGAAGTAGCACGACTCGTCCAGGAGCAGTGGATAGATGCCAGCGACGAACGGCTGGCGATGTTCGTCCTCGCCCGAGAGGTGCCGGCGAATCACGTCGTCGGTCACCGGCAGAAATCGGCGATGTTGACACTCGGCGCACTTGATCCGCGGCTTCTCGCAGATGCCGCGCCCATTCGTTCGAGCAAGCCGGGGCATAGCCTGACTTGCCAGTCCTTCGACTCTCGAAGCGACGAGGGTAAACGTCCTCGCGGCCGCGAAACAACGAGCGGAAGAGGCGAATCTTCGCCTCAGGGGGAGACTGCTGATTGACGGTAGGGAGTAATCCGTCCATTGGGGACAAGCCGAGACCGCCCCGATCGTAGTCGGTCCAGGATCGCGCAGCGCAGGCGGAATCGGGCGGACGTTGCCCGATCGGCTCCGCTGCCATTGCCCGGGCTATTCTGTGCACGCCATGAAGCGCCCCGATACGCGCCGACTGAAGGGCCTGAGGCCGTCGGACCCACCGTCGCGGGTCCTATTGGACGCGGACGAGCGGGCGCTCTTGTCGTCTGTGGCGCGGGGGGAGTGGATCGCCGAAGGGGGCGTGTCGGTGGCCAGGCCTCGCTACGCGCAGATCGCGACCGCCACTCGCCGACGGCTGTCGAAGACGTCTTCGAGAACGCCGTGAGCGGTCGCAGTGGGCGCCCGCGCCGCCGTTCGCTGGCCGCGGACCCGGATATCGACCGGGCGCTGGAGGCCATGACCGCGCCCGAGCTTCGGGCCGCCGTCCGCGCGGCGATCGGAGCGCTTGACGAGGAGACGAGGGCGTCGACCATCGACTTGTTCGTGACCCGTGCCACGAAGGGCCCCGCCGGCTTTCGGCCCGGTCGCCCGTCTCACCGGCTGGTCGAACAGGCGCAGTCGTTCGTCGAGGCGGCGAGCCATCTCGGCTATGCCGATCCGGCCGACGCGACCGAGTATCTGCGCGGGGCCATGAAGGCATTCCTGGCGGGAGATCATGTCGGTGCCCGCGCGGTCTTCGAGGTGATCTTGATTCCCATGGCGGGTGCCGAGATCGACCTCGGCCAGCACGAGCTCGTGGAGGAAGTCCTTGGGATCGACGCCCACATCTGTGTGGCGCAGTATGTCGCCAGCGTCTACACCACCACGCCACTCCCCGAGCGGGCGGCTGCCGTACTCGCCGCCATCGAGCACGCGCAAGGGCTGAGTTCGCTCCTCAGTCCGATCAAGGACATGGAGGAGGTGTCGGCCGGTGCGCTGCCGGATTTGAGTGCGTTCCTCCCATTGTGGGTGAAGCGCCTGCGACGTTTCAAACCGTCGACGGACGAATGGGAGAGCGACCAGGAGCGGTGGCTCCGAGAGGCTGTGTCTCGTTCGGATGGTGTGCACGGTCTCGAGCGGCTGGCGCGGTCGACGAAGCGACCGCAAGCATGCTTGGCGTGGTGTCAGGCGCTGGCCGACCAAGGTGACTGGCCGGCCGCACTCCGGGCGTACGAGACCGCCGCCAGGTTGGTGGGTTCGTCTCACTGGCGCGGGAGGCTCCTCGACGGCGCGGCACTCGGGGCCCAGGAACTCCGCCGCACGGACCTGCCTGCGCGGCTGGAGAACGCCTGGCGCGTGGATCCGACGCTCACTCGACTCCTGCGGTGGCTCGTGGCGCGTGGTGATGCGCCTGCGCTGGCGCGTGCCACGGCGAAGAAGGCGCTGGCGCGCTGTCCCAAGAAGGCTGGACGGCAGATGGGACTGCTCCGCCCTCGTCGGCGACGTCGCTGGAGCGGCCGCCCTATTGTCGAAGGCCTCGGGTCTGGGCTGGTCAGATCCCAACCACCCGGGCCACACCGTGTTTCCTCTCTTGGCCATGCTGCTCTCCAAGGGAGCGACGGGCGACGCCCTTACCGCGGAGCTCGATGCGTCCGCGCGCGATGTGTTGGAGTCGACGGCACTCGCGGACGACGAGCGCAGACCGACCCTGCGCACGCCGTCGGCCGGGGCGCTCGTACGAGCAGTGCGCTCCAGCCTCACGGTCTCCGCCGCAGACGCTGACACCGCAATCAAGGCAATGCATGCCGCGGCCGAGAAGCGCGTCGAAGGGATCCTCGGCAATTCCAGGCGTCGGCACTACGGGCACGCCGCGGTGCTGGTGGCGTCGTGTGTCGCGTGCGCGCCGAAGGGACAGCACGCCGAGGCTGCGCGCTGGGCAGGCGAGATCCGCCAACGATACTGGCGACGTCACGCGTTCAGGCAAGAACTGGCGAAGGCGTTCGATGTGCTCGGCGTGCGCGAGGTTGCGTGATGCCGTTGGGAACGGTCTGGCTACTCGGTGCGAGGCTTTGCCGTTGACTTCCGACCACGTGGCGTCGGCGGTGGCGACACGGCGGTGCCCTTCCAGTCTTCCACCTTCAGGCCAGGCACCCGCTTGAACTCCGTTGTGTTGTGCGTGACCAGGGTCAGCTTGCGCGCCCTGGCCTGCCCGGCGATCAGTACATCGTACGGCCCGATCGGCGTGCCCTTCAACGCCAGGTGTGCACGCACCTCTCCGGCATGGCGAGCGTCGTCGTGGTCGAACTCGAGGACGGGGAACTGAAGCGCGTCCACGCGGGCCACGTTCTGGTTCACGCGCTGGCTCTTGAAGGCGCCGTAGTACAGCTCGTGGACAACGATCGCAGGAAGACCGATGTCCCGCGGGGCATGCCGCCTGGTCCGACGCGCAATTGCGGACGTTGTGTCGTTGATGAGGGCAATGACCGCGTTGGCGTCCAGCAGATATCGCATTACCGGAACACCTTGTTGAGGCCGGAACGTTCAACGGCCTCGGGCTGTTCACGAACGGCGGACACGAAGTCCTCATCGAGGTCTCCGGCCACGGCGTCGAGCCACGCCCACGAGTCGGGCACCGGTTCCAGCACGATCGCGCGGCCGCGGCGCCGGATCCGAACTTCTCGACCGTCGACGCGAAAGGCCCGCGGGAGCCTCACCGCTTGAGAGCGACCGGACCAGAACAGCTTCGCCGTCTCCATCAAGCTCCTCCGACTGTCATATCTCAAACGAATATATCACCCGGCCCCCGCGATGGCCACGCCCGCCGCTTCGAAGGGCCGCAGACGCATACTGACTGGGCACATTCCCGGGCACAGATCCCGACGCGGGACGCGCTACCCGCAAATCGCGAGCCACGGATCGAGGCCGGATTCACGAGCGATCGCGCGCTGGCGACCGACACTGTGCCCAAAACTGTGCCCACCGAGTTCCCGTTTGCGGTGGGTGGAAGTCGTGCTGCGTCTGTGATTTACAGCTGAAGGCGGCGGTTTGAAAAACCGCTCGACTGAAGCGCTGATGCGATCTTGGCGGTCTCGCAACTGCAATTCCATCCTATACTTAGGGCTGTCACGGTGAGGTGGCCGAGAGGCTGAAGGCGGCGGTTTGCTAAACCGTTGTAGGGCCTTAAAGTCCTACCCAGGGTTCGAATCCCTGCCTCACCGCCATAACTCCTTGATTCGAAAGGGTCGTTCCCCCGCCTGATCCTTTCGTTGCCTCAATGTTGCTTCGAGCAGCGAAATCCTGCTGCGCGAAATGTGAAGAATTCGCCCGAAATTCGTACTGCCGCGTGAAATCCACAAAGGGCGTTCCCTGCCGAATGGCCCGGCCATGCGTAAGCGTTCGACGGACGGCGTCTTTACCGCAAACTGGCGGTCTGGCTCTGACGTCCCCGCGATTCTGAGTAGCATTTCGATCTAGGGTCCGCCTCACTCCTGCCACGGAGTTCAGCGCAGCCGTGAGGTACACGAAGATCGAACCGGCCGAGACGACGCTGTCCGGAAGCGCCGCCCACCTCTGCGCCTTCGTCTCCGCCTGAAGTACTTTCCGCGTCACCACCATCGCCTTGGCGGAAGAGGCCGCTCAAGTCACACGGAGTTAGTGCACAACCGGCGCCGTGAGCGTTTGGGTTCGGCTGCGTTACTGGGCCGCGAACTCCGGCCGCGCATACGATTCCAAGAATCCGCACGCCGAACACCGGAAGGTGCCCACGGGGACGCACTTCTCCTTCGGGACCTCCGCGCTCCCGAACCAGGACTTCTGCGGCGCCCCCTCAACCCAGGTGCTGACCTTGCGTATCGGCCCATCGATTTCGAAGAGGAATCCCTGCACCATCTCGCCGTTGCACTTGGGGCACCGATTGGCTCCCGCGCTCATGTGTGAACCTCTCTTGACGCTCACCGAAAGCTGACCATCCCTGCTCAGTGAAAAGTGACCAGGGCCAGAAGCCGGCAGGCGGACGGTGATTCTATAGCCGGACACCCAGGTCGTCATCGAGACCTGGCGGCGTGAGTACGAGGAGCGGCCGAAGAAGGGGCTCGGCGGGCTGACGCCCGCCGCGTACCGGCGGCAATTGACGGCGACGATGAAGACGGCGAAAGTAACCGCCGGACTCTAAAGCGATCCGCTACTGAAGGCGGGGGGACGTCAGCCCCCCGTGGACCCGGGAATCATAGAGGCGCAGGCCTGTCCATATGGCCGGGCGCTGGATAGTTGCGCTACTCTTCTGGGCTCAATTCAGAAAATAAAAGGGGTAATCGCCATGGGTGCACGATCTCGCTCGGTCTTTCTTGCATCTCTGGTTCCGGCAGTCCTGCTCGGCGGCGTATTCGCTGTCGTCCAGGCCCAGAACGCAGTAGCGCCAGCCAGGGCGACCAAATGGTCGGATCCGGCCACCTGGCCCAACAACAAGGTGCCGGCCGCGGGTGACAAGGTCGCCATCGCCAAGGACAAGAACGTGATCCTCGACGTCAATACGCCGGCGCTGGGCGGCGTGACGATCGACGGCAAGCTCTCCTTCGCGGACAACGCCGACGTGGAACTCACCACCGAGTGGATCATGCTGCACGGCGAGCTGGCCATCGGCACCGAAGCCAAGCCCCACGCCCGCAAGGCCACCATCACCTTCACCGACAACGTGAAGGGCGAGAACATCATGGCCGGCATGGGCGACCGCGGCATCATGATTTCGGGCGGCACGCTCAACCTGCATGGGGATCGCACCCACACCTGGTCCAAGCTGTCCGCGACGGCCAACGCCGGCGCCACCTCGATCCAGGTGCTCGATGCCAAGGGCTGGAAAGTCGGCGACGAGATCGTCCTCGCCTCGACGGACTTTGATCCCCGCCAGGCCGAGCGCCGCACGATTGCCGCCATCAGGGGCAACAACATCACGCTCGACAAGAAGCTGGACTACATGCACTTCGGCAAGATCACTTTCGACGTGGACGAGCGCGGCGAAGTGAGTCTCTTGACGCGCAACATCAAGATCCAGGCATCGGAGGACGCGGCGCAGTCCTACTTCGGCGGCCACATCATGGCGATGGCGTCGAGCAAGATGTTCGTATCGGGTGTCGAGCTGAACCGCATGGGCCAGCACATGACGCTGGCTCGCTATCCGATCCACTGGCATCTGGTGGGTGACGCGAAGGGCCAGTACATCAAGAACGCTTCCATCCACGACACGTACAACCGCTGCGTGACGGTGCACGGCACGAACTTCCTGCGCGTTGAGAACAACGTGACCTACAACATCGTCGGTCACTGCTTCTTCCTGGAAGACGGCATCGAGCACGGTAACGAGTTCGTCGGGAACCTCGCCATCCAGATCAAGTGCCATCCCACCAAGAATTGCGTCCCGTCCAATCTCGCCCCAAACGGAGAGATCAGCGAGAATCGCCAGACCATCAGGCAAGCCAGCATGTCCGGCAAGGACACCCTGCTGCCTTCGGACAACACGGTGGCGGCTTACTGGATCACCAATCCGGACAACATATTCATCGACAACGTGGCCGCCGGTTCCGATGAGAATGGTTTCTGGTTGTCGTTGCCGGAGCACCCGCAAGGGAAGTTCGAAGGCACGGAGATCAGCAAGGCCACCTGGCCGCGCCGAACGGCATTCCGTGAGTTCAAGGGCAACACCGCCCATTCCAACTTCGATGGCTTCATGTTCGACCGGAACATCAATGTGGAAAACGTCTTCGGGTTGGCCGGCCCCTCGTACATGCCCAAGGAAGACCCTGCTGACCCGAACAGCAAGAGCGTGGAAACGCTGTTCGAGAATCTCACCAGCTACAAGAACCGCAATGGCGGCGTCTGGGGCCGAGGCGAGCGGCACGTCTTCAAGAATCTGAAGTCGGCAGACAATGCCATTGGTTTCACGTCTTCAACCGGTTCCTTCGGCGATGACATATTTACCTCACTGGTGGTTGATTCGCTGTTCGTGGGCGAAACCGACAACCTCGGCAACCCCGTGACGCTGGAGGAAAAGGCCTACGGTCGCAGCCTGCCGAAGCGCCTGATTCCCGACTTCCCGATCCACGCCTACGAGTACTACGACTACCGCCACGACGTAGTGAACACGACCTTCGTGAACTTCCAGGACAACAAACAGCGCGGATCAGGAGCGCTTTCATGGCTGTTGTTTACGGGCGCCGGGGTTACCACCGAAAACACCGTCAAGGGTGCGAAGTTCGTCAATGCCAAGCCCGTGTACTTTCCGAAAATCGACCCCAGGTTCGATAGTGACAACCGGGGTGGTTCGGCCTACCGGACCTTGGCGATCCACGATCTGGACGGCTCGACGACCGGCATCCCTGACTCCTATGTTCTGATCCACGACGGCGAGAACGACAGCGTCGCCACGGACGACACCTGCGAGATTCATCCCACCTGGAACGCCTCTGTGTGTGCGGGTGATATCGGACGCATTCAGTTCAGCATCAGGAGGGCCGGACCCACAAGGGGTGCTGGTCTTGCGCTGAAAGATGTTGCTGTGCGGTCAGCTGCGCCTGCGCGGGCGGCTGCTCCTGCGCCGGCGGCTGCCCCGCGCGCTGGCGGTGCCGGCGGCGGTGGAGCTGCCCAGCAGCCAATCGTTCTGAGCCGCAATGGCAAGGACTTCAAGATCACGGCCAATCAGAGCACTGTGCGCGCCGGTACCGAGCTCCGTGTGAAGACCGAAAGACCGGAAGTTGCTATCAGTTTGAGTGAAATGGCCAAAGACTCATGGGTCGTATTCGAGCTGCCGGGTTTCGCCAACGCGGCCTCCGGGAAGCAGCAGGACAGCATTGACGCCCTGCGCAAGGCGACCGAGACTTCGTATTTCAAGGGTCCGGATGCCGTTTGGGTGAAACTGGTAATCCCGACCGCCCCCAAGGGCGTTGGCAGAGATCAGTTTGGCCCGTTGGATACTCAAACCAGCATTGTGGTAAGCCGATAAGCAAAACCGGACCATCGCCACGGATGGCAATGAGCCGGAACTTCCGGAGGGCTGGGCGGCCTGTCCATTGACGGCAAGACTCACCTTCTCGAACAACGCCTACCTCAAGCTGACCATCGAGTGGATCATGCTGCACGGCGAGCTGGCCATCGGCAGCGTGGCGGCTCCCCATACGCGCAAGGCCACCATCACCTTCACCGACAACGTCAAGGGTGAAGACGTGATGGCCGGCATGGGTGACCGCGGCATCATGATCTCGGGCGGAACCCTGAGCCTGCATGGTGACCAGAAGAACGCCCGGACCAAGCTGTCTGCCACGGCCAATGCAGGCGCCACCTCGATACAGGTGCTGAGCGCCGCGGGCTGGCGGGTTGGCGACGAGATCGTCCTGGCGTCCACGGACTTTGATCCCCGGCAGGCCGAGCGTCGCACCATCACCGACATCAGCGGCAACACCATCACGCTCGACAAGAAGCTCGAGTACATGCACTTCGGCAAGATCACATTCGATGTGGACGAGCGTGGCGAAGAGGGTCTGCTCACACACCGAGGAGATGAGGCATTGAGGATGGAACGCCGGGATCCTGCGGTGCTTCTGGTGTGATCAAACGGATTGCGATCTGATGAGGCTCTTCCGCATTCGGCTGCGAAGTAAAGGTCACCACGACGCTCAACGCCTCCTTCAGCCATTCGTGGCCCTGAGCCTCGAATTTGGCCACGGAGCTGTCCGTCGGCCCAGCAGGCGGAGCGGCAGACATCACGGAGTCAATCAGGAACGCGATACTCGACCCCAAAATCCTCAAGGGCGATCGACCGCGTCGGCGCCGTCAGTCGCCGGAGCAGATGCTCGCGGCCCTGAAGAGCCGCCGGAAATCCTCTGGTTCGCGAAGACGAGCGTAGCCTCGCTGTTGCCCCGACAGGGGTCGATTTCAGGGGATCGGTGCGGATTTGAGGGGATACGCTGCCATTGACTGAATCGTGACAAGGCCGCGGAGATCGCCAGAAGTCCGGTCCCATCAATAGTTTGTGAACGTGGCGTGACGTCTCCGAATCCCTGCCTCACCACCAGTTTAGAGCCCGGTTTTATTGATCGATTCCGCTTCGCCTACCTCCGTCTCCAACATGTCTCCAAACCTAGGAGCCGTTTTTTGGCCGGCCCGGACGGCTGTTCGAGGAGCCTGGTCGCGGCGTCAATGTCGGCGGGTTGCGGTGCATGGCCCTGTACATCCGCGAGGACGTCGCGTAGCGTCGGGGGCAGGCCCAAGTCGCCCCGGCCGCTCCTCGTCTGCGAAGACTGGGCCGGGCTGATGCCGGCAAGGCGTTGGATCACTCAGACCAGGCGGCGGCCTGATCGCGACGACCGTGCAGAACTCTGGCGATCAGCACGTCCGCGTCGTGTCGATAGTAGATGACGTGACTCTCGACCGTGAACGATCGCACGTTGTCGGCGAACTCAGGTCGAAGACGACCCATCCGAGGCCGCTCCGCCAACAGATCGAATCGATCGACGATGGCGTCAATGAGTCGGTCGGCAGTGTCCGGGCTGGCGTCCTCCGCGACGTACGACCAGATCTCCTCGAGGTCCCGCTCGGCGAGAGGGGACAGCCGCCAGGGCATCTACGCTTTCTTGGCGCGAGCCGCCCGCCCGCGCGACTTGATCTGCTCGGCGAGTTTCCGGCCTGAGGTCTTGTCGTAGGCACGACCCTCACCCCGGCTCAACTGGTCAAAACCTGCCTGCACGTCGGCACGAAGTTGCTCACGTGCGTGGTCGCGTTCCTTGAGCAGGCGCAGCGCCTCTCGGACAACTTCGCTGGCCGTCTGGTACAGGCCGCTCTCGACCTTTTCGTTCACGAGTCGTTCGAGCTCTGGCGTGAGTGACACGTTCATGCGGATCAGCCCTCACACTGAGATTAAGCACGATAACGGATATTGTCAATATTTGTCATAAATGGACAAAGCCCAAGCAACGGCTATGTTCCTGGAATCGTCCCACTGGGCGCACGTCCGGCGTCAGTCGAGCCGCGCACTGATCGCTTCGATCGCGCACCGACTAGCCAGCATTACGGGTGGTTGACAAACTCCAGTGCGCGGGCATGACCTCCACCTTCAGGTGCTTCTTGAAGTCCGCCATATGTGCGCGAATATCCGCAAGCTGCGCTCCACCAACGAGACCGTCGCGCCAGGTGCGGCGGTCGATCGTGCCGAGCACGACGTAACCAGGTTGCTTAGCCGCGGACAGTCCAGTGGTGATGATGACGAGCTCCAATTCCGCCTGATGGACGATCAGTGTGTCGCAACGCAAACAGAGGCGACAGCTCTTGTTCAAGAGAACCAGCCGTGGCCCATTGGGATCGTCGACATGAACGACCAATGGAATCTTTCGAATCCGCGTAGACGCCTCGCAGCTCGGGCATCGCGTGAACCGCTCGCGCCGGTGGGGGTTCAGAACTAAGGAATATCGCGGCGGCAACGCACCCATGCGAGGTTGAATGTACCGCCCGCCGGTTGTCCCGTTCATGATGCGGAGAGGTCGTGTTCGTAGAATTCGATCAAACCAGCGATGTGCTGCAAGAGCTCCGCGGGTAGCTCCTCTTTGCGAAGCACACCTGCAACCACGGCCGATGCGATTGCCGGCTCAAGGTGGCTCGTCTCGTATCTCTTCCAGATCTCTCGCGAAGTCCCCTGATGGAATTGATGCACGAGATCGTTGAGTTCGAACGTATTGATTTCGCCGCGTCCCCAACGTTCGAATTGAGCGCGAAGCTCGTTCAACGCCTTGCCCAGGTCGCGATCGTGGGCGATCGCCGCCCATTCTCGAACTAGACGTTTGATCCGTTTCGAGATGTCTTGCATGGCTCAATTGATCTGCTAGCCCGACGCCCCCATGCTAGACCGCGCGTTGACGCTTCGTCGAACCGGTGCGCCGACGCTGCACCGTTGCGGCAACATCCGCGAGGAAGTCGCCGTAACCCCAGCCGATCACCTCTTCGTATTCGCCGAGCGCCACGAGTCGAGCGATGACGCCGTCACGATCGGCCTCAGCGAGTGCCTCCAACGCTTGAACGACCTCCCGGACTTTTCGCTCGAGCGCGGCGAAGTAGGCATCGTCACCGAACCCCTGGTCAGCCGCCTGTTCTGTCCCGGCCTCGACGAATTCAAGCATCAGATCGACAGTACCCGCCAGATCCCCTGTAGCTCGCTTGTACTCGGTGATGGTCGCCGTCGCGTCACGGAGACGGATCGGCCGGTGGCTCAAGGGGTCGGGAAACACGGCCATTCTCACCAGACGGCGGTACTCCGCCAATGCCGATGCCGCTGGGACGAATCGGGCATGCAGAAATCGCCGGTTGGTGTCGCTGGCGTCGTACAGGTTCTGGATGACACCCAGGAGTCCGGTCCGATCCAGCGTGTTGAGAGTTGCCTTGACCTGTGCCCAAGTCGCCGGCCGCTTCTTCATTGCGTTCGGCGCCTATTGTCGCTCTACGAGCGATCGCCTTCGCGGTGGCGCTTGATCGCCACAAAGCAACCCGGGCCGACGCCTGCTAGAAAGGGCGCGCTCGGTGGCGAGCGTCTCCACGGAATCGGACGGAGACGTGGCTCACTCGCCGTGTTCGCGCAATTTGGAGCGTCCGACCGTCTCCAAAATGTCTCCAAAACTCCGGTGGAATCGGGAAGATTGGGGAAGATGCCAGAGAACTGGAGCGGGGAGACAAGCGATTGTGAGTCAAGGGGTTGGTGCCACAAGTCCAACGCCATCACTAACTTAGAAATACGGTTTAGCGAATTCGAATCCCTGCCTCACCGCCAGTTTCACACGGTCCATGCCGGGTTCCTTCCGATAAACGCCGCCGAGCTGGCTTGGCGAACACCCATCCCATCCACCATCCGAGTGATCACACTGATCACCGACTGAACCGCGTAAATACTGACCGGCTGTCGGGTGTTCTTACATTCGGATGGCGGTACAGAATGTGGATTAGCTTGATTGAAATGCCGAATTCGACAAATCGGTAGCCCTAAATACAGTCAAGCCAACGTGTTGCCGACGCCCGCGAATCTTCGTGCACGTTAGAGCATAAACGGCAAGTTGATTGCAGTGTTACTACATCGATTCCAGCGCAAGCGATCAGCGTCGCTCGTAGGCAGGCAGCCTCACAGCGCGCCTATCAAGTTTGCATCCGTCGCCCGAACTGGAACACCCCAAACTGCTCATCCCCAAGCGCTTGTCTCCTCAGCGCCCATCGGGATTAGTCTGCGTTCAGCAGGCTATTTTCCTTTTATTCGGATCCGCTCCGCCCTGCCGTAGCGTACTGATCACAGAATTTCCTCGTGATTTCTGGGTTTCGAAGGAAACCCTTGCCTGGAACGGTTTGCGCATGGAGCTCGGCCGTTCGCACGGAGCCGCGCCCCCTCGGGTGACATTCGTCCTTTGCCACCCGGCGGCCCGATCCCTTAGCTAGGGAATTTTTACAGTCACCATGTGACTGAGAGGACGAGAGTTTGCGCCGATTCCGAGTGGGCACCTTCTTGCACTCTCTCCTGTCGCCCAAGGCCCTGGTCGCCTTGCCGCCGTCTCTCAGTAGCATGCAGTCAATGACGACGATCCGAACCTTCCTCGCTTTGCCGATGCTGATCGGCGCCTCGCTGGCAGTGCCCGTGGCTGCAGCCGCCCAGTCGCCGGGTTCGAGCACGAGCCCCGTGAACGCGCCACGGTCGGTCCCGCTCCCAAGCGACTACGTCATCGGCGTCGAGGATCGCCTGGGCGTCGTCTTCTGGCGCGAGCAGGACAAAGCCCTTACGACCGATGTGGTGGTTCGCCCGGACGGCAAGATTTCGGTGCCCATGCTCAATGACATCTCGGCCGTTGGATTGACACCGGAGCAGCTGGCGGCAGCGGTGCAGCAGGCGGCCTCGAAGTACATCCTCGATGCCGCCGCCACGGTCATCGTCCGTGAGATCCACAGCCGCAAGGTCTTCGTCATCGGCGAGGTCTCGAAGCCTGGCGCAGTGGATCTCGGCAGCGAGATGAACGTCTTACAGGTGCTGGCGGCTGCGGGAGGATTTCTCGAGCACGCCAAGAAATCCGATGTCGTCATCGTTCGCAAGGTCAACGACCGGGAACAGCGCTTCAAGTTCAACTACAAGGACGTTGTTCGCGGCAAGAACGTCGAGCAGAACATTCGCTTGCTCCCTGGTGACACCGTTCTCGTGCGGTAACACTTGACGCGCCCATCGACTCTCGCGGCCATCGCCTTCCTGTGCGCGTCTGGCGTTTGCGCCTCGCAGGACATTTCCTCTGCGCCACGGGGGGCAATTTTCGGGGCGACCGTTGACAACTCGTTTCGCGATCGCCTGGACGTGAACACAGCACTGAGTGGGGGCCTCGATAGCGAAGTCCCAGCGGAACTGCGCCAGCGGGTTCCGCAGACCGGTCCGCAGTCTGGTGGCTACTCGTCGATGCTGATCGTTTCTGCCGACTACGCGCGTGAGAGGCGCGGCGGGAGCATCACTGCCCAGGGCTTTACCGCCCTGCAGTACTACCCGGGCTTTGGCGGTGCGGTGTCGCGAACGCACAGCGCGGGTGTCGGAGCCACGCTGCGCACGAGCAGCGTGTCCACGCTCGAGATCGGTCAGACGGCGGACTATTCGCCTTCGTACTTCTATCGGTTGTTCCCGTCAGTGACGCCGCCGGGCATCGGCGAACCCGGTCCCGCCGCACCGGACTACCGCGTGGACGAAACACAGTCGTTCGCGAACAGCACCCAGCTCAGGTTTCGGACGGGAAGACAAAGTGGCAACCGGATCAGCGCATCGGTGGAGCACAGCGCTACCGAGTTCTCCGGCGGCACCCCTCGCACGGATCTCGATACCCTTGCCTGGCGAGCCAGTTTTGCGCGCGGCGTCAGCCGGACAGGGACGTTCTCGATCGAGTACGAGTATCGTACCGGCGAGTTCGGTTACGGCGCGCAGGGCACTGAGCAGCGCCTTCGCTTTGGCGCGAACTACTCGCCGGCCCTGTCGCTCACCCGTCGCGCTCAGCTCCGGTTCAACCTCGCTCCCTCGGCCATCGAGATCCCTGCATCTGCGACAAGCGTCGCGGCCACCGGAACGCTTTACAAAATGGAAGGGGATGGCGCCATCGCGTACCCGTTTCTCAGAAGCTGGACGGTGGGTGGCAGCTATCGCAGAGGGCTGGAGTACATCGCTGTGTTGCGAGACCCCGTTTTCAGAGATGCGGCGCGTGCCGAGTTGGAAGGCCTGGTGACCGAGCGCGTCGATCTCTCGGCGTCCGCTGGCTACGTAACGGGAGCGTCCGTCCTCCAACAAGACGACGAGCACTTCGATACCTACACGGGAACGGTTCGAGGTCGCTATAGCGTGAACCGCTCGCTCGCCGTCTACGCGGAGTACTTGTACTACTACTACAATCTCCGCGGGCAGGCGGCGCTCGCTCCGGACCTGCCGTCGGTGTTCGAGCAGCACGGTATCCGGCTCGGCCTGATGCTGTGGGCCCGGCCGCTCAGTCGCTGATCGCTCTCGAGGATTTACGCCGTGCGCACATACACCCCCGACGACATCGTGCAGTGTCTCATCCGGCGGAGATGGCTCCTCCTCGTGCCAGTGGCGCTGGGACTGGCGGCGGCGCCGTTCCTGGCGAGATTTGCACCCGAGAAGTTCCGCTCGGAAACCCTCATCATGGTCGTGCCGCAGCGGGTTCCAGACAGTTACGTCAAGGCGACCATTACCGAGAGCATCGAAGACCGGCTACCCTCGATCAGCGAGCAGATTCTCAGCCGATCGCGTCTGGAACGCATCATCACCGACATGAACCTCTACAGCGACCTCCGCAAGGCCCGGGTCATGGAGGACGTCGTGCAGGCGATGCGTGCGGATGTCACGGTCATTCTCGCCGCGAACAGAGAGGGCGGAAACTCGTTCCGGGTCTCGTATGTGAGTGATCACGCAGACACCGCCCGAAAAGTGGCCGAGCGGCTGGCGTCGCTCTATATCGAACAGAACTTGAAAGACCGTGAGAGTCAGGCCGATAGCACGAGCCAGTTTCTCGAGACACAGCTCCAGGACGCCAAGGCCCGTCTGGTCGAGCACGAAAAGAAGCTCGAAACCTATCGGAAGCAACATGCAGGAGAACTGCCCACGCAGCTCCAGGGCAATCTCCAAAGCATCCAGAGCGCCAACCTGCAACTCCAGGTGCTCAGCGAGTCGATGAACCGTGCGCTCGAGCGCCGGCTCCTGATCGAGAGGCAGATTGCCGACACCGAAGCCCTTCCGATCGTCGAGCCGCTGGCGCCCGCGAACGCTCCAGCCCCCGCGAGTACCAGTCAGCGCCTCGACGCGGCCCGGGCACGGCTGACGACTCTCCAGCAGTACTACACCTCCGACCACCCGGAGGTCGTGAGCATGGAGCGGCAAGTAGCGGAGCTCCAGGCTCGCCAGGCCGGCGAGGCGCCGCTCGGGGTCACCGAGGGGCCACCCGAGCGGCCTTCGTCGTCGGCCGAGCTCGCGCAGCGCAAGAAGGTGCTGGACCTCAAGGCCGACCTGCTGGTCGTGGAGAAGCAACTGGAATCCAGCCGTGAGGAAGATGTGCGGCTGAAGAAGACGATCGCGTCTCTCCAGGCCAAGGTGGATGTACTCCCAAGCCGCGAATCCGAGCTGGTGGAGCTGACCCGCGATTACGGAACGCTGCAAGCCGCCTACAGCAGCCTGCTGACCAAACGCGAGGATTCGTTGATGGCCGCCAATCTGGAACGACGGCAGATTGGCGAGCAGTTCCGCATTCTCGATCCCGCCTCGATGCCCGAGAGGCCGTACAACCAGCTGCAGCGTCTCGGCGTGACGTTCTCGGGCGCCCTCGCCGGCCTCGCGCTCGGTTTGCTTCTGGTTGGGTTCGGCGAGCTCCGCGATTCCAGCTTCCGGAGCCAAGACGAAGTGCTAGCGGCCTTGTCGCTGCCAGTACTGGCCCTCATCCCGGTCATGAATTCGCCGCGCGAGAGGCGTCAGCGGGTGTGGAGGGAGCGTTGGATGGACGCTGCAGGTGTCAGCGTCCTGCTCGGAGCGGTGGCGGTCGTGGTGATTTGGCGTCTTCGCTCCTGATTGTTCATGTATCAAGAATTTTACGGTCTTCGTGAGCTTCCGTTCGAGCTCACCGCGAACTCCCGGTTCCTGTTTCTGACCGGGCGGCAACGGGAGGCCCTGAGCATTCTGCAGTACGGGCTGTTGTCGGCCAAAGCACTGACGCTGCTGGTCGGAGACGCCGGCACGGGCAAGACCACGTTGATTCAAGCCGCCTTGGAGTCGGAGCGGTGCCGCGACGTCCACTGTGTGTACCTCAACAACCCGATGCTGTCGGCCGCCGACTTCGTCACGATGCTCGCGGGGCGTTTCCAGCTTGGGCCCGAAGCCGCCGAGTCGAAGTCCATCCTGCTCGAACGTCTGGAGGCAAAGCTTCGTCAAAGCCGCGCGTCGGGTCAGATCACCGCGTTGGTGGTCGACGAGGCGCAAAGCCTCACGACCGAGCTGCTCGAGGAGGTGCGTCTCCTGGCCAATATCGAGACGCCGGAGGACAAGCTGCTCCCTGTCGTGCTCGCGGGTCAACCAGAACTGGCCGAGCGACTCGAGCAGCCCAATCTTCGCCAGTTGAAACAGCGTGTGGCTCTGCGATGTGAGCTCGAACCGTTCGAATTGAGCGATACGGCCGCGTACATCGCCAGCCGGATTCACACGGCAGGCGGCGTGCCAGCAAGCATGTTCACGCAGGAGGCCGTGCGGCTGATTCACGATCGCTCGCGCGGCATTCCCCGCGTCATCAACGTGATCTGCGACAACGCGCTCCTGGGCGGAATGGCGCTCGGCCACCGGCGGGTCGAGCGTGCCATGGTCGCAGAGGTCTGCCAGGATCTGCGATTGTCGGCGGGATCGAATGGACCGGTGCCACTCTCGGTCGAGCCACCGGCACCCTCTCCTGTCGTCGCTGCGGTTTCGTCAATCGTTCCCGAAGCGGCCACTGGCGCTCCTGAGGAATCTGGAGACGGCGAATCCGCCGCGTCGAGCCGCTTCAATTTCCGTTTCCGCTGGAAGTCCGCGGCGCCGTATGGCCCGTCGACAAAGGTTACCGAATGAGTCGCGTCGATAAAGCCTTGCGTGCCTGGGAGAAGAAGCCCCGCACTCCGGAATTGACCGAGCGTTTCGAGCTTGGCAAGTACGGCCACGAGAATGGCGCGGGCCAGAATGGTGCGGCAGTTCGGGTTTCCACGCCAGATCTGCCAGAGGCGGTCACTCCTGCGGCTCCGCCACCACCACCAGTCACGCCGGCTCCAATTCCTGGGACCACGCCACCGACAGCGGTTTCAACCGCTCATTTGAATCCGGATCTCGAAGCACGACTGGTCACAGGCGGCTCGGGAGCCGTGTCGCTGGAGCAATATCGGCGGCTCGCTGCGGTGCTTCACGACATCCAATCGCAACAAGGTCTCAAGACCCTGATGCTCACGAGCGCCCTTCCAGCCGAAGGGAAGACTCTTACGACGGTCAACCTGGCGCTGACGCTGAGCGAGTCCTATGCCCGCCGGGTGCTCATCGTCGACGCCGATCTGCGGTGGCCGTCGGTACACCGCCTGTTTGGACTGCCCAACGACGCCGGGCTCAGCGAGGCGCTGCTCAACACCGGTACCGAGCCCTCAATCCGGCAGCTCTCGTCTCGGCTATCCGTAATCACGGCTGGAAGTCCCGGCGTGGCCCCGCTGGCCGGTCTCACGTCGCCACGGATGGCCGAACTCGTCGATTCATTTGCGAAGCAGTTCGATTGGGTGCTTCTGGATACACCTCCCGTCGGGTTGCTGCCAGATGCACAGTTGCTCGCGCGACTGACGCGTGCGGTGGTGTTCGTGATTGCCGCAGGGGCAACACCATCCACCGCTGTCGAACGAGCCATCGCTGAACTGGGCCCGGACTGTGTCATCGGCACCGTCCTGAATCGCGTCGATGCACGACGGATTCCCGATGCCGGGTACTACTCGCGATATGGTTACGCCTACGCTGAAGCGAACGAAACGTAAGCTCAAAGGTCGCACCTTCGCCGACCTTTGACCTCGACGACGCCAACTGTCGATCCCATTCAATTCGTGCTCCGGCATTAGCCGCCGGCTGCGTCAGACGCTCTAACTTCCTTCATGTCGGAAGTTTGCGGATGCGTTGCTGCGCAACGCTTCCAGACGTTCGAGGCGGCGGTGATATTGCAGAGCTCGCCGGCCACCTGAGGTCTATATGCGTCAAGGGCTTTCCGAAAGCAACTTCGGTCTGGACTCGATCCCCAGTCACACCGCCTATCACGGTGGTGCGGCGGGCCGGGCCCACAACGAGGCTGGCTTTCGGCACTTTCTCCGGATCGAGCTGCACCGCGCCGCACACTCCGGGCACTGTGTTCTGCTCGTTTTGGTGAGAGTGCGCGAAAGCGCCGGCCGGAGCGGCACGCTCACGCCTCTCGCAGCCTCGAGAGTCTTTTCGGCATTGGGTGCGTCCGTTCGTGAGGTCGATTTCGTGGGTTGGTTCAAGGAGGGCCGCGTTGCCGCGGCGGCCCTGGTCCAGCGCGCAACACCTTCCGCAGATGTGCGGCGGCAAATCGAGGGTCGTGTGATGAAGACACTGAGCAAAGAACGTTTTACCAGCGCGGGCGTTGCGCGAGTGCGGATCGTGCCGCTTCGTGGGCGACACTGAACTAGGGTCATGCCAAGCCTCCCCCAGCGTCCCCCCGCGTCGCGGGTTGTCTCGGCCCCTCGACTGGCACAGCGTTCACAGGAATTGCTGAACCAGACACTGTTCCAGCACGCGCTCGTCCGGCAGCAGAAACAGGCGGATCGGTTCGAGGAATCGTTTGGGCTCGTGCTGATTTCGATCGGGCGTCAGCCCCTCGCGCAGCTGCGGTGGCCCCAGGCCATCGAAGCGCTGCGCGGAGTGGCGCGCAGCACGGACATCGTCGGGTGGTTCGAAGAGGGACTCGTTCTCGGTCTGATCCGGTCTCGAGAGGACATGGACCATCTCGAAGCCGCCTCGAGTCTGCAGGCGACCGTCGAGCGGGAGCTGGCCCGCCGCGTGTCGCCCGACAGTGGGGCCGTCTACCGTGTGGATGTGGAAGTCTATTCGCCCGGGCCCGGAGCTGCCTGCCCCCGCCTCGGCGAAGCCAAGGGCTTCCATCGCTCCACCGGTGATGTCCTGCGGCAGTCCGCGAAGCGGGTGCTCGATGTAGCCGGCAGCGCAACCCTCCTCGTGGTGACCTCGCCGGTCCTCCTGGTCGTCGGCGCGCTCGTGAAGTTGACATCCGACGGTCCGGTGTTCTTCAGGCAGGAACGGATTGGCGAGCACGCCAGGCCGTTCATGATGCTGAAGTTTCGGACGATGCAGGTGAATGCCGCGCACGACATCCACCAGCAGTTCGTCGCGCAGTACATCCAGGGTGGGCAGGTGCGGGAGTCGCAGGGCGGTACAGCTCCGGTCTTCAAGATCGTGGCGGACCCCAGGGTGACGAAGATCGGCCACTTTCTTCGCCGCTCGAGCCTCGACGAGTTGCCGCAGTTCTGGAACGTCCTCAAGGGCGACATGTCGCTCGTTGGCCCACGCCCGCCGCTGCCCTATGAAGTCAAGGTCTACAAGCCGTGGCACAAACGCCGCGTGCTGGAAGCAAAACCCGGCATTACAGGACTCTGGCAGGTGACGGGCCGCAGCCGGACCACATTCGACGAGATGGTGCGTTTGGATCTTCGTTACGCGCGGCAGCAGTCCGTCTGGATTGACCTCAAGATCCTGCTCGCCACGCCCCGCGCAGTTCTTTCTGGCAAGGGCGCCCACTAGGAGTTCACTGTGAGTATCGACCATTCCGCGACGGGGGTCGCTTCGACGGAGTCACTGCACACGGAAGATGCGGTTCGCCCGGACCCGAACGTGGTCCGGGTGGGTGTGATCGGCTTTGGCTACTGGGGACCGAATATCGTCCGCAACCTGAGCGCGGTCGATGGCTGGCACGTGAGCGCCGTGTGCGACCAGCGCCCGGCCGCGCTGGCCCGCGCCCGAAAGGCCTATCCGAGCGTCCACGTCACGACCGATGCGGCGGAGGTGCTGACAGCGCCCGACATCGATGCGGTGGCGATCGTCACGCCGGTGTGGACGCATTTCGAGCTGGCGAAGGCAGCCCTCGAGAACGGCAAGCACGTGTTCGTGGAGAAGCCGTTCACATCCACCTCGGCGCAGGCGGAGCAGCTCATCGAGCTGGCCGAGCGGAAGAACCTCCGCATCATGGTGGACCACACGTTTCTGTTCAGCGGCGCCGTGAAGAAGATCCGGGAGCTGGTGCACAACGGCACGCTCGGACCGCTCTATTATTTCGACTCGACGCGCGTGAACCTCGGCCTCTTTCAGCACGATGTCAGCGTCGTCTGGGATCTCGCGCCGCACGATCTGTCGGTGATGGACCACGTCATTCAGCAGGCCCCGGAGGCCCTCGTGGCCACCGGCGGGAATCACCTGAACGAACTTGCGGACATGGCGTTCATCACGGTGTACTTTCCAGGCAACATCACCGCGCACATCAACGTCAACTGGCTGTCGCCGGTCAAGATCCGCACCACCCAGATGCGTGGTCGCGACAAGATGCTGGTCTGGAACGACCTCGAGCCCGACGAGAAGATTCGGATCTATGACAAGGGCGTAGACATCAAGAGCGGACAGGGCCTCTACGACCTGCTCGTGAGCTATCGATCTGGAGATGTCCTGTCGCCGAAGGTCGACACCACGGAGGCGCTCCGGGTTGAGATGTCGTACCTCCATGAGTGCATCGTCAAGAACCGGCAGCCCGTGAACGACGGCGCCGCTGGCCTCCGCGTCGTCCGCCTGCTGGAGGCGGCCGAACTTTCGTTGAAGGGGCGCGGCAGCCTGGTGCAGTTCTAGTCCGGATCCTTCTTGAGCCGTTTCCCACCGAAAACTGAATACGCTGCCTTCCTTGAGTACTACCGGTGTCCTCCGTCGTTCGCGCGAGTGGGTTCGGCCTCGGACCTGTCGGCGACTCCCGGATTCTTTTCGTTTGGCGGCGCGCGATGTTTCGGTCGTTCATCCGGCGCGCCGCCGTCGTCGCAGGTGACTGGTTCCATCCCGGACGTCACCTGCGGTACCCGCATCACGTCCGACGGAGCCGTTCTGCCGTTCGACCTGGCCGAAGTGACGACGAACCTTCGGGAGGAGCGGTATGCGATCAGCGCGGAAGCGCTGCTCAACCGCGTGACGTCGGCGTCCCAGGCCGAAAGCCTGTATTACGCGATCCGGCCGCTCCTGCCTGTCGGCGTTCGCAAGTACCTGCAGCAACTCCGCTTGCGCGATTGGCAGCAACTCCCCTTCCCGCAGTGGCCGGTCGATACGTCGGTTGATCGCCTGCTGCGTCTGGCCATGGCGAGCGTTCTCAAGTCCATGGGCGGAACGCGGCTTCCGTTCATCTGGTTCTGGCCGGACGGCGCGCCCAGCTGCACGATGCTGACCCATGACGTGGAAGGCAAGGCCGGCCTCGACTTCTGTCAGGCGCTGATCGGTCTCGATGCCAGCTTCGACATGCGCGCGTCGTTTCAACTGATTCCCGAAAGTCCGGACTGCGCGTGGAAATATGCCGACGCCATCCGCGCCCACGGGTGCGAGGTCAACCTCCACGATCTCAATCACGATGGCCGTCTCTACTTTACGCAGACGCAGTTTCTCGAGCGGGCAGGTCGGATCAACGACTACGCCCGTCAATACGGCGTGCGCGGCTTCCGATCCGGAGCGATGTACCGGGAGCAGGCTTGGTACAACGCCTTCGAGCTCGAATACGACATGTCCGTGCCCAACGTCGCACACCTCGAGCCACAGCGCGGGGGCTGTTGCACGGTGATGCCGTACTTCGTTGGCAATCTCCTCGAACTGCCGCTGACCACGGCGCAGGATTACTCGCTCTTCTTCATCCTGGGCGATTACTCCACCGACTTGTGGCAACGGCAGATCGCCTCGATTCGCGAGCAGCACGGGCTGATCAGCGTCATCACGCATCCGGACTATCTCGTGGGCGCGCGTGAGCGAGCGGTGTACGTCGAGCTGCTGAAGCAGATCGCCCGGCTGCGCGACGACGGTCAGACCTGGGTGGCGCTACCGGGCGAGATCAACGACTGGTGGCGCGGCCGCCAGAGGATGACGCTGGCTCGTTCCGGCACGGCATGGCGGGTGGAAGGCGCCGGCAGCGAACGTGCCCGGGTTGCCTATGCGGAGCTCGATGGCGACAGCGTGGTCTATTCCTTCGATCGTGTCGCGTGACTGATGCTGCGACTGTTCAGCGCAACACTTGGCAAGCTTGCGATGGTGTGCCCCGGCGGATCCAACGTTCGCCCGCGGCTTCAGCGCTGGCGCGGGGCCAGCATCGGACGCGATGTGTGGCTCGGATTGTACGTGTCGATCGATGAGCTTCACCCCGAGGCGCTCTCGATTGGGAACAACTGCACGATCGGGATGCGGACGACGATCCTCACGCATTTCTACTGGGGCCCGGCGCAACACGCCAGCAACGGCACCGTGGTAATTGAAGACGATGTCTTCATCGGGCCTCATTGCGTCATTCTGCCGAACGTCCGGATTGGGCAGGGAGCCGTGGTACAGGCTGGAACGGTGGTCAGTCGTAACGTGCCCGCGCGGACGCTGTGGGGTACGGCTGGCGCGGGGCCCCTGGCTGCCGTGACGGTGCCACTGACGCGGGCGCATGGGTACAGCGAATTTCTGCGCGGCTTGAAGTCTCACGACAGTTAGCGTGCACCCATTTCTTCACAGCGGCTTTTTGCGCTCGGTCGAGCGCATGCCTAATCGGCTCGCGCTGAAGGTGCAAGGCCAGGAGTGGACGTATGCTGCGCTGTCGACACAGGCGCGGCGACTGGCGGCCACGATTCAGCTGCGGGGGCTGGGAAACGACCCGCTCGCGGCGGTGTTCGCGGATCGCTCGGTTACGGCATTCGCCGGCATCCTCGGTTCTCTCATGTCGGGACGCGGGTACGTGCCGCTGAACCCGCAGTTTCCCGTGGCCAAGACGCGCCAGATGTTGGTGCGGTCTGGCTGTCGAACCTTGATCGCCGATTCGGTCGCCGCAGCCCAACTGTCCGATCTTCTCGACGGCCTGGATCCGCTGACGGTCATCCTGCCCGAGGATGCCGACGTTGGCGCGCTCGGCAGGCAGTGCGCTCGACACAGGATCCTCGGATCCACCGATCTCGAAGCCGCCGAGTCCTTGAGACCCGTTCCGCTGACTCCGGACGACCTCGCGTACCTCCTGTTCACGTCCGGCAGCACTGGCGCGCCGAAGGGCGTGATGGTGACGCATTGGAACGCGACCCACTTCGTCCGGAGCGCCGTCGAGCGCTACGGAATCACGGCTGAAGACCGGCTGTCGCAGCTGTTCGATGCCACATTCGACCTGTCCGTCTTCGACATGTTCGTGGCGTGGCAGCAGGGCGCGGCAGTGTGCTGTCCGCCGCGGGCGGTGTTGTGGAATCCGTCGGCGTTCGTGCGCGACGAGCAGCTGACTGTGTG